>ENA-OQOA01000311-OQOA01000311.1-human-gut-metagenome-genome-assembly--contig:-NODE-311-length-23078-cov-6.516666_pt1 | contig 23078 bp, 35 predicted proteins | sample MGYA00242633_ERZ504888 | MGnify/ENA primary metagenome ERZ504888 (study PRJEB26092, sample SAMD00036372) | human gut metagenome | host: Homo sapiens | study: EMG produced TPA metagenomics assembly of...
TCCGTTGCTTGATAAACTGTCAGATGAGGATATTCAGGAATTAGGGGAATTATTACCCGATTCTAGCCGACTATTTAAGGAAACGTCTGATTATCGAAGCCTTGGCGTTTTTTCCAATTTTGATTATAGTGTTATTATAGGAAGTGATGTGCAGGATTGGAATAAGTATGAAACCAGCAAGTTTGCAGATATAAGACTGCCAGTACAAACATTTGAACAATTTTGCTTGTTAGCAAAAAAAGATGTACAAATCATAGATACCTTGCTCAATCAAAAACGAAAAAAGAGATTCCTGTATCGCCATATAAAAAAGTAAACTTTAAATTACCTTTTTATGAAGATATTAATATTATTTTCGGGCAGAAGGGAACGGGAAAAACAGAAATCCTTGAATCTTTGAAAAAATATTATATTGAAAATGGAATTGCAATGGAAAGTTACAAAGGCAATGAGAAAGATTCAGATTTTTCGAAAATGTTAAAAGTTAATGATATAATAGCCACACCTGATAAGCTTCAATTGGATAGTATGAGGCAACAGTTTATTGATGTTTATAACTGGAAAGAAGAATTACCAACGTCTTTTGAAAAATATATAAGTTGGATGGAAACAAAAGATAACAATAAAAATAAAGGGAGAATGAAAATAACAGAGTGTGTACATATAGAGGAGGGAGTGCGTGACCGAAAACTTGAATCTGACTATAAATATTTGAAAGAATTTACAGAGTCTACATTTGAAAAAATTGATATAGAAAAATATTTGGATGAGCAAGAACGTACAACTTTAATGCTGTTATTGGGAAAATTATGTGAAAATATCAATGATGCAAAAATGCAAAAGTGGAACAGTGATAAAAGTATTAAGCTTACAAATTGGAGCATTGATAAGATAAAAGCAATAGCGGACAAATGTTCTGATACGATATCAAAACCTAGCAGTGTAGGGTTTTATGATTTCGCTATGGGACGTTTTAAGTTGTTTGAAAATGTCGAGGAAATATGTAGTACGTTTTCTGTAGAGGATAAGGTTGAAAAAGAATATTTGGGAAACCTTGAGGAAAAAGGTGATATATATATTCAAACACGATACAGAATGTTAACCAAAGAATCACGTACAGATGAATTTAAACAGGGAATAACTGTATTAAGAAATTGTAAACTTGTAATAGATGGGATAAAGAAAGCTGTCCTAGCAGAGAATATATCGGAAGAAGTATCAAAGTTTCAAGAATTCTATGATGATGGAATTAAAGATATAGGAGCTTTTATAGGGGTATCTAAAGAAACGGCATTAGAAAATGGAGAAATTTACAGACCATCTAATGGAGAACGAGGAATTCTACTGATGCAAAAGTTATTGGATTCAGAAAGTGATGTATATATTTTGGATGAACCAGAACTGGGAATGGGAAATTCATATATAACTTCTAATATACTTCCGAAGTTAACTGATCTTGCAAAACGGAGAAAAACAGTAATTATAGCAACACATAATGCTAATATTGCTGTTGGTACGCTTCCGTATATTAGTATACTAAGAACTCATGAGAATGGAATATATAAAACGTATGTTGGTAATCCTTTTTATGATGAACTTAGAAATATAGATGATGAAACAGACACTAAAAACTGGACTCAAGAAAGTATGCATACTCTTGAGGGCGGTAAAACTGCATTTTATGATAGGAAGGATATTTATGAATCAGGAAAGCAAAGCGATTAATGTACATTTGGAGAAAAGAGAAAATAAAGATTATTTAGTATTTGGCTTTGAAGAAGTTGCAGAAGTATGCCTTAATGATGATGAAAGCCAAAATAATTTGAAAAACATATTTGTAAAGTTACTTACGGAGATTACAAAATATCCCGTTGAATTACAGTTTTTGGAAAATCCAGAATATAAAACAGGATTATATATAGATGTGTGTAAAGAATATATAAAAGATTTAAATAAAGAGATTACGAATGTGAGAAAAAATATGCCAGAAAACTAAAAATGCAGTGATAACACTATGATAACAAAATCCCCAAAAACCATACGGACACAGTGGAAAATGCGGATTTTTCCACACAAATCACACGAAAAATCACCATTTGCACACCGCAATACACCAGTCTGATATCGTGAAGGTGGACGTACTGTAGGATCAGGACGTGTTGCTACAATCATCGAGTAATCACTGACTAATATATATTGAGTACCGCAAGGTACATTGTGTCCAAACGTAAGATACCCCGGAACCGTAAGGTTTCCGGGGTTTTTCTGTTGAACAGAAGATTAAAATAAGGCTGTAAAGAATAGCGAATAAATTAAAAACAGGCAGGTATGGGAAGAAAATGAAAACCTTCGCATATCTGCCTGTGATACTGTTATGATACTATTTCTGTTCGTTATTGGAAAATTAATTGATAAAAATAACTGTTCAATATTTGTGATCCGATTAAAATTTTTGAGATTTAAACATTGTATTTAGGAGGAAAGTGTATTATTATATTTATATTATTGAACGCAGGTGAGGATTATGATTTTAACAGATAAAGAGATAAGGAAGTTATGTATTGACACAAAATTTCAAAGAAATAGTGAGTCATTAATAAGCCCTTTTTCAGAGACAGCATTGCAGAGTGAATCTTATGATTTAGCAATTGGAAACATGGTTGCTGTTTTGAAAAAGGAGGTTAAGTGTATTAGTTTATACGATCAGAATGACATTGACAGTATGTATGAGGAAAGAGAGTTGCCAATTTCTGGATATACAATTTCTCCTAAAGAATATCTTTTGGTGTCTTTATCTGAAAAAATTAATCTTCCAGATAATATTACAGCGCATATTCGACCAAGAACCAAATTTACAAGATTAGGATTGCTTGTAAGTGATCAACATTGTAACTCTACATATATGGGCAATTTAAAAATTGGATTATTTAATGCAACAGATTATGCTATAAAGATTTATCCTGGAATCAGAATTGCTCAGATGGTTTTTGAAGAATTAAAGTCAAGGCCATCAGAGATGAAACAATATAAAACAAAAAAATGCAGCATATCAAAATGAAGAAAAGTTTATTGGCGCAAAATTATCTGATGAATTTGAGGCAAAGGTTTTAGATACGGTAAATTTATTATTGAAAAAGGAAAATTAAATGTCAGAAACTTTAAAAACAGTGCTTGATAAATACATAGAGTCTCAGAATAAAGTAGTATTCAGAGAGAATGCAGTACCAGAAGACAAAGACGGCTATGTAGATGCTATAAAAAGAGTTTAACAGATAAAATTTATGATGAAATCCGTGCAGAGGTACGAGACGAAGCATTAGCTGATGCATCAAAAATTATTGAAGAAAAAGCGGGTTTAAAGCGTATAGATGAATTTAAAAAATTGGCAATCAATGGTGTAATAGTTGCCTTTTTTGTTGGTTTGTTGGTGAATCAATCGACAGATATTATTGGCTATTGGAAAGGAAGCTTTCAAGCATCTAATATTTGGATTACTGTAGGAATAGCAGTAGCATTATTAGTAATATGCATAATAATTTTTGCATATATGTTTATTTCAGAATTGATAAAAATGCTTAGAAAGGATAAAAATGAGACAAATTGAAGTTGGAAAAAAATATAAGCATTTTAAAAATAAAGAGTATCTGATATTGGCTATAGCAACACATTCAGAAACTGGAGAAAAGTATGTAGTGTATAAGGCATTATATGGAAAACAAGAAATTTATGTTAGACCGTATAATATGTTTTATATCTGAAGTTGACCATAAAAATATCCAGATATAGTACAAAAGTATAGATTTGAGTTAATAAATTAATGAAAAGCCTAATCCCCCAGCTATGCTGGGGAGAATGGAGTAGGCGGAAGCGGTGAGGATAACAAATAAAGCCTCCTGTGATATGATGAGAATGGTGTCGCAAGCCAAACTCAAAATCAAAGGAGGCGGTCCAAATGGACAATAAAAGTCTATCACATACTCGCTGGAAATGCCAGTATCATATCGTATTCATTCCTAAATATAGGAAGAAAGTATTGTATGGAAAGGTACGAGAAGATGTGAGAGAAATAATATCAATTCTATGCAAATATAAAAGTGTAGAAATAATTGCGGGAGCCGTATGTATCGATCATGTGCATTTAAGCGTAGCAATTCCGCCGAAACTTAGTGTATCAGACTTTATGGGATATCTGAAAGGGAAAAGCACATTGATGCTTTACGACAGACATCCAGAACTGCAAAGTAAATGGGATAAAGCGTTTTGGGCTAGAGGATATTATGTTGAAACAATCGGCAATATAACAGATGCAGCAGTTCAGAAATATATAAATGAGCAAGCAGAGGAATCGAGAAGAGAAGATTCCAGTAGTACCGCTTTATAGCGGGCCAGCAAAAGTGCTTGCGATACCGCCCTTTGGGGCGAGCAGTAACAATGGCCCTTTGGAGGGCCAAGGATAAACCACCAGTTGAACTGGTGGTTGCTAACTTAGCGTAAAGAAGTTATAAAGAATTTCTAAATATATTTGAGGAAAGTGAACGTGTTGCTACAGTTATCGAATAATTTTAGCATAACATCTTAATTATATAAATAGAGTACTGCAAGGTACATTGTGTCCAAACGTAAGATACCCCGGAACCGCAAGGTTTCCGGGGTTTTTCTGTTGAGTAAAAAGTTTAAAATAAGGCTGTAAAGAATAGCGAATAAATTAAAAACAGGCAGGTATAGGAAGAAAATGAAAATCTTCGCATATCTGCCTGTGATACTGTTATGATACTATTTCTGTTCGTTATTGGAAAATTTCTGTGTTAAAAGTTCATCTCGTTTACGGATTCGTGTCTCAAAATCCAGTTCTTCAATTTCTTTATGGGTGACAGGTTTGGAAGTGTAGTATTCCAACGTCTGCTTTTTCCACATATCAAACATATCTTTGCCTGTGAAATAAGATTCCAGGCTTTCTCTGTTCTCCTGCAGATCAGCAAGAAAATTACACATATCTGCGTTTAAAGAGTGTTCCGGATCATTTCCATAAAAGCGAAGTCCGGCATACCATTTCTGTGTTTCTGTTTCTATATCACCGGGAAGTTTATTATTTATATCCAGTTCATACCGGAGTTCATTGGATTCATTCATCTGCAGTAAAACCCAAAGAATATCGCTGAGAGTAGAAATCTGTACTTTATTTTCAGATAATCCAAATAACCAGTCCAGTGAGACATGAAATTTCTGAGCAATAGTCAATAACACATCATTGGAGGGAGTAACCACACCATTTTCATAACTGGATAAAGTTGACTGACGTATACCGATAGCTGCGGAAAAGTTTTTCTGATTCATCTTCAGATCAGTTCGTAGCTCTTTTATTTTTCTGAAATAGATGATTCCTGCATATTATCCACCTCCTTAAAAGCTATGATTAGTATATCACAAATGATAAAAATCAACAATATAGAAAAATATCATTCATACAGATAAAAATTATTGACAATGATTATTTAAAATGATATAGTATCAGTGAAAATGATAATTATAGATAAGGAGGAAATGATATGCAGAGACAGAACTATATGATTACAGCGGAAGAAGTTGCAGAGAGCATGGGGATTTCACTTGGATATGCTTACAAACTGCTTCGCAAACTGAACAAAGAGCTTGCAGATCAGGGATATGTAACCGTTTCGGGCAAGATACCGAGGGCATTCTGGGAAAAGAAATTTTATGGATATTCCCAGATTGCAATGTAAGGGGGTGAGAAAGTATGGCAGCATACAAAGATGAAGAAAGAGGAACCTGGTATGTTTCATTTTATTATGAGGACTGGACAGGAGCCAAAAAGCGAAAAGTAAAAAGAGGATTCCGCACTAAGAAAGAAGCATTAAATTTTGAAGCGGAGTATAAAAGAACAGCGAAAGCAGACATGGATATGACAATGGGAGAGTTTGTAGAAGTCTACTTCCGAGACAAGTCTCAGTCATTGAAGGACAGGAGTATCAAGAACAAAAGAGATACGATGAATGCTCAACTGTTACCGTATTTTAAGGACAGACCGATGAACAGTATCACACCAGCAGAGATTATCCAGTGGCAGAATACGATTATTGAAAAAGGATATTCAGATGATTATCTGAAAACAATACAGAATCAGATGACGGCATTGTTCAATCATGCGAAGAATATCTACAATCTGGCAGATAATCCCTGTGACAAAGTAAAACGTATGGGAAAGACTTCAAAAAAGAAATGAAGTTTTGGACAATTGAAGAATATCGGCAGTTTATGACCGGAATCGAACCGGGAAGCAAATATTATGTGCTGTTTGAATTATTATTCTGGACAGGAGCGAGAGAAGGCGAAGCACTCAGCATTACACCTGCTGACATTGATTTTGAAAGGAATCTACTTCATATCAATAAAACTTACTACCGTATGCATGGAGAGGACGTGATTACATCTCCCAAAACAGAAGAATCGAACCGTACGATTTCCATACCGGAATTTCTGAAAAAAGAGATTCAGGACTATATTAGCAGACTGTATGAGTTGCCCGAAGATGAACGGATTTTTCCAATGGTTCATGAAGCGGTACAGCATAAGTTAAAACAGGTGGTTCAAAAGACCGGAGTAAAAAAGATAAGAGTACACGACATTCGTCACAGTCATGCGGCATTTCTGATTAATAAGGGAGTGCAACCATTGATGATTAAAGAAAGGTTTGGACATACGGACATTCGCATTACATTGAATACTTATGGGCACTTATATCCAGATCAGCAGAAAGTGGTGGCAGATATGCTGGATGATGAAAATATAAAAAGCTCCGGAAGTACGAACAACCGGAGCAATGTGACAAATGGGGACGAATCCACAAATGTCAACCCTAGACAAGTTGATTATAGCAGGGATTCTTCCAGAGAACAACAGATAACTGGCGAGAACAGTTGGGAAAATGGAGGAATTTATGGAACAGAGAAATGAGAATAAAACAGAATTGAAAATGATAAAGATGTCAGATGTCCAGTCCCAGACAGTGGACTGGCTCTGGTATCCGTTTATCCCTTATGGAAAATTAACGATTATTCAGGGAGATCCCGGTGATGGAAAAACTACGCTGGTATTAAATATTGCTGCAAGATTGTCTAAAGGAGAAGGTCTGGATAACGATATGAAAGTAACAGAACCCGTGAATATTATCTATCAGACAGCGGAAGATGGACTGGCAGATACAGTAAAACCCAGACTGGAGCTGGCAGAAGCGGTCTGTGAAAGAATTATGGTTATAGATGAAACAGAAAAATCACTTTCCATGATTGATGAAAGACTGGAAACTGCTATCAAACAGACTGGTGCGAGAGTGCTTATTTTAGATCCGATTCAGGCATACCTTGGAGGAACAATGGATATGAACCGTGCAAATGAAGCAAGGGATATGACGAAAAGATTGAGTTTGTTGGCAGAAAAATACAAATGTGCAATTTTATTAATCGGACACATGAATAAAGCTGGTGGAAACAAAGCTGCATATAGAGGAATGGGTTCGATTGACTTTTTTGCAGTAGCCAGAAGCGTATTACTGGTAGGAAGAATAGAGGGAGAACCGGATTTAAGAGCAGTGGTTCAGATTAAAAATAATCTGGCTGCATTTGGGCATTCCAAAGCATTTCGCCTGACAGAAACAGGATTTGAGTGGATAGGTGACTATGAAATCACAGCAGATGAAGTGCTTGGTGGAATTGCGCCAAAGGTAAATAAACTGGAACAGGCAAAGAAGATGCTGAGGGAACTGGCAGAAACATCAACTTCTGTGCAAAGCAGTGAAATCTTTGATATGGCAGAAGATTTGAATATTTCTAAAAGAACACTGGAAAATGCAAAAAGGAACTTGGAATTAAGGCAAGACGAATCGGTAATTCATGGTATTGGGATTTAGATAAAGTTAAGCCGGAATAAATTAAGGGTGCAACATTGCAGAGTATATAGAAAATGCGGAATTAAAATGCAAGGTTGCAATCTGTAAAGACATTGCAGTGTTGCGTCCTTACATAAAATTGTAAGAAGGTGAGAACTTGAAAAACGTTATGATTCCAGAGGAGTTATTTGGAAAGATTATAAAATATCATTTACTGGATCAGGAACAGGAAGCAGATGATATAAGAAAAGGTTTAGAGAAAAAACTGGATGCAATGGTAAATCGTGAGGTATACAGTAAATCCAAAACTGCACCAACAGAAGAAGAACGGGAAAAGTTCCGGCAGGAGTATCTGGACAGAAAAGGAATGCAAGAGAGCTTTCGATGGTAACAGTTCTTATTGACTATCTTTTTACAGGAGCGTGTCACGCACCTGTGAGAAGTAAACAAGGAGAAAGTTGGTAAGGTGCAGACGGAAAACTATGGCTGGAATGTGAGATTACTGTAAATTTGATAGTTGTGAAGAAGGGAGAAAGATATAATGAAACAGGGAAGATTAGGATATAACAGCAGTAATGACAGATATGGATTGTTGGCATCAGACTTATGGATTGATACGGGATTTCACTGTGGAGAAGGTCTTGAGGTGCTGGTTGATGATAAGTGGGTACGGACAAGAATGGAGATGAATCCGGCAAGAGAATGGTATCTGGTGGGAACATCATATTGCGGAGATCTGGAATATGTACAGGCAAGAATACCGGAATAATTTGATTGGATAGCCCCCGGCAGGGCGCAAGGGTACTTTTGATGGACGGTACGGCTGTCGAAAGTGCTTTTGCGTTACTTTTGACAAAAGTAACAAAACCGCCGTATCCGGCGAAAATTTCTTAATATCGCCATGACTGGCGTAAATAAAAATTATGTGCTATCTGGCACTTGCTCAGAAAAGAGGTGAGAAACATTATGATAAAACGAACAATTAGCGGTATGATAGGGAAAGGTTCTTTGGCCCATAACAGGAGAGAGTTTTTCGCAGAGAATGTAGAACCGGACAGAGTACAATTAAATATTTGTTACCAGAATGAAAATCTGAAGGAAGTCTATAAAGAGTTATTTGATGATGCTGTGGGGAGATACAACATCGGAAAAAGAAAAGATCGGCAGATTACAAATTACTATGAAAAAATCCGGCAGGGAAAACAGGAAAAATTGTTCCATGAAGTGATTTTCCAGATTGGAAATCGAGAAGATATGGCTGTCGGAACAGCAGAAGGAGGTCAGGCTGTAAAAGTACTGGATGAGTATGTAAAGGACTTCCAGAAACGGAATCCAACGCTACGGGTATTTGGTTGTTATCTACATCAGGATGAAGCTACGCCACATCTACATATTGATTTTATTCCTTATGTAACTGATTGGAAAGGAAAAGGAATGGACACCAGAGTTTCGCTGAAACAGGCATTAAAAAGTCTTGGATTTCAAGGTGGGAATAAGCATGATACTGAGTTAAACCAGTGGATGAACCATGAAAAAGAAGTTCTGGCAGGGATTGCAAAACAACATGGCATTGAATGGGAACAGAAAGGTACTCATGAGGAACATTTGGATGTTTATAACTTCAAGAAGAAAGAACGAAAAAAGGAAGTACAGGAGCTGGAGCAGGAGAAAGAGTATCTAACTGCAGAAAATGAAGAACTGACAGCACAGATTGCGGAATCCAGAGCAGATATCCAGATTTTAAAAGACGATAAGGAACAGGCAATTAGGGAGAAGCAAGAAGCAGAACAAAGGGCAGAGGACGTAGAAAAAGAACTAAAAAGTCTGGAAGATCGACGGAATGTGCTACAACCAATTATGGATAATGCCAGTAAGGAAATAAAAGAATATGGAATGATTAAGACGTTTTTACCGGAGGCAGGAACATTTGAACGTGCAGTACCTTACAGGGAGAATAAAATCAAGCCATTGTTTATCAAGATGAAGAATCAGATTGCTGCATTAGCTGGAAAGGTTGTAGAACTTAACAAAATGGTAGAAAGCTGGAAAAATAAATATCAAAAATCTGTTGAGGAATGTGATAATATCCAGAAACAGTTAGACGATGTACGTAAGGAAAATGGAAAATTATCAAATGATAATCAACGTTTACAAGAGACTTCGGACAGATATGACAGAGTGGTGCGTATTCTGGGAATGGAAACTGTAGAGGATGTGGTGCAGCAGGATATTAAAGAACAAAGGGCACTGGAAGAAAAACGGCGAACGGAGCAAATGCCAAAGGGAAGCGTTCTGAAACAGTTGGAATGGGCGACTCAAAAGAGTCAGATTGAAAACCAACAACGTAAGAAAAATAAAACAAAATACAAAGGATTGGAGATTTAGACTATGAAAAAACAGATTTATGATGAGAAAAATGGAATGAGCTATACGTTGCATGGAGATTACTATTTGCCGGATCTGGTTTTAAGAGAAGAAGAACCGACATATGGAAAATATGGAATGTTACGAAAGCAGTTCTTAAAAGAACACAGATCAGCAAGGTATCAGTATTTGTTATTGACTGGAAAGCTGAATAAACATCTGAATCAGACTGATCAGGAAGCTAGAGAACAGGTGGAAACGCTTATGGAACAGATGACAGAAAAACAGGGTGTAACTGAAGAATTAAAGGCACAGGATCAAATGGAGTGGGTCAGGCTGATGAATAATATAAAAGCTAGTGCAGAAGAAATTGTATTGAAAAACATGATATATGTGTGATTGCGAGGGGGATAAGATCGCTTTTTTACATTTTTGTATATTAGAATAGAACTTTAGAAAGCACTATGGTAAAATAAAGTGAAGGTAAATTGAAAGTTATCAAAACAAAGATAAAAACGCAACGTACATCTTTGATGTGCCAGAGCCGGTAGGTAGCCCGGCCGTCCTATATAAATAGGGTAAGTAACCTGCCCCTCCGGGTTGTCCATTCTTTGTCCAATAAATTTTAGGAGGGATTTTTATGGACAAAGTAAATGGAAGATTGACGGTATATTTTGAAGAACCATTTTGGGTAGGCATATTTGAGCATATTGAAGATGGTAAATTATCTGTGGCAAAGGTAACATTTGGCGTAGAACCAAAAGATTATGAAGTGCAGGAATATATTCAAAAATACTATTTCGGTTTGAAATTCAGTCCAGCTGTTGAAGCTATTGTAAAGGATATAAAAAGAAATCCGAAACGGATGCAGCGTTCAGCAAAAAAGCAGATGCTGGAAACTGGCATTGGCACAAAATCGCAACAGGCGTTGAAATTACAACAGGAACAGAACAAGCAGGAACGCAAAGAGAAAAGACGCAAGAAAAAGAGGCAGAAGAGCAGCGAATGTTTGAACTGAAACAGCGAAAGAAAAGAGAAAAGCATAAGGGACATTAAAAGTCCTTTGGGCTTTTTCTCAAATTCGGGATTTGAAGGTATAAACAATGAGGAAATGTGAAAAGTGTGGAGCAAGTATGAAATTAGATTTAAGACTTAAAGTTAATGGCGGTGGCTATGGGATGGTTGTTCGTGTAGATGAAAAACAAAGGGCGACAACTATAGATGATGTTAGAGTTGCAGTCTGCCCAGAATGTGGCTATACAGAAATGTATTTAGAGGATTTAACGAAATTGAAATCTTAAAAGACAACTTTCAGATTTTTAGAATTAAGAAAAACGGAATTTAGGGAGGGGTCTATAATTGAAATTAGCAGATTTAGCAACAGGTTCTGATTGGATAGTGTGGATTGTCTTTGTAATATTTGCTGTACTTTCTATAGTTTTACTTTCTGGACACGGAAGCTGGTTTATTTCTGGATATAATGCAGCTTCAAAAGAAGAAAAGAAAAAATATGATGAAAAGAAGTTATGCAGAACAATGGGAGTTGGAATGTCTATTATAGCAATTCTTGCATTAATTATGGGCTTGCTTGAAAATATTTTGCCTGCATTTTTTGTATATATTGCATTGGGAATCATTGTAGTTGATGTCGTGGTTATTATCATTTTAGAAAACACACTATGCAAAAAGTAATAACTTCTGGTTTGAGGAATTGACTGAAAGGAAGGCATTATATGTTCTATATTTATATTATTTTTGACTTTGCAATGGCAGTGATTATGCTTTTATTTGGAATATGGTTTTATAGGTCAAAAGGACAAGCATCCAAATTCTTGTCTGGTTATAATATGAAATCAGCAGAAGAACGAAAAAAATATGATGAAAATGCTATGTGTAAGGCATATGGGAAGAGAATGATGTTTATGTCAATTCCTTTTATTGCTGGAATGATTATAGATATTTGGCATATAGGAATCGGTTGTTTAATTGCATGGGTGATATGGTTTGTTATGTTTATTCTGCTGCTTATGGATAGACATAAAAGAGAAGGTTAATTTATAGAGGAATAGAATGCTTTTGGGGTGAAAATACCGTTTATTTGTTTTAGACATACGATGTCCGGTTGAAAATTAGCGGATTCTCGTTTTATGTCGTGGTAATTTTGGTACATATTGGTAAGCTGTAAGTGGAAGAGAGGTAGAGACATGGACACAAAAAAGATTGGAGCTTTTTTAAAGCAATGTCGTAAAGAAAAGAATCTTACACAAGAGCAGCTTGCTGAAAAGTTTGGAGTATCTGCAAGAACAGTTTCCAGATGGGAAACAGGAATAAATATGCCAGATCTCAGTATACTTGTTCAATTTGCTGAGTATTACGATGTTGAGATGAGAGAGCTCCTGGATGGAGAAAGGAGCCAGACTATGAATAAAGAGATGAAAGAAACATTGGACAAAGTTGCGGTGTATGAAGAATGGGTGAAACAAAAGCATTAAAGGCTGGAAATCTTGCATTTGCATCAATGTTTGTGATTAGTGTGTTAGCGATTATTATTCAGATGTTATTAACGGTGGATATTCGCTTGGTTTTAGGAGAGACAGCAACTGCTTTGGTAGGAGGAATCCTGTACGCCTCTATTATGGTGTATAATGGAATATGGGATAAATGTTTGCCAAAAAGTGCTACTATATGGCGAGATTTTCTCACCAGTGTGATATGTGCAGGAATTTTTACAGTCATCTATGGCATATGTTTATTTAGAATGGGAGCTACAGAAACACAGGTAACACGATTAGCATTGGGATTTCTGATTGGTATTATTATTGTGGCATTTATTATTCTTAGGCTCTTGGCATTTATTAATCGAAAAAGAAACCAGAATTCGTCAAATGTTCAGGAGAAAAAGGAAACTTCTCTATCTAAGGCAGAATGGACAAAAATTTATAATGCACAGAATATAGTAGAGACAGAACAACTTGTAGAAATGTTAAAGCAAAATGGAATAGCAGCTTTTTCACAGGAAGCAGGTGCGAATGTTGCAATGCATGGGGCATCTGGATTTGGAATATATGGTGTGGATATATTCGTGAAAACCGATGATGCAGAGAAGGCAGTACAGTTGATCAAGGAGATTAATAACCAAGAATGAAGAAAATTTTTGACATTTTCACACATGCGTGCTAATATGATTATAGAAAAAGAGTGCTACCGATAGACGGTTAGTCCGATATATGTTTTGACAAAAATTGCCGCTTAGTTTACCAGACCAGGGCGGCTATTTTTGTGGTTTATTATTATCCTTGCCAAAGGTATATCCAAGACCAAAGCAGGTTAAGCCGAAGCTCACTACTGCTATAAAATCAACAATACTCATGGCTTAGCCCTCCTTTCCAGTGGATTCTCTTTCGAGTTTCTATGTAATCAGAGGGTCACAGTCCCTCTGCTGAAGGACTAACCGCCTACCGTTATGATAGCACCCATGATGTAAATTATAGCAGTCAGGGACATTGTATGCAATAAAAAAATACGAAACATAAAAGAGGCTGTAATGAAGATAAAAGATGTTGAAAAACGAACTGGAATTACAAGTTATAATATCAGATTTTATGAGAAAGAAAATTTATTAATTCCGAAAAGAAATCCTGTAAATGGATATCGTGAATATACAGAGGAAGATATTCTTTTGTTAAATCGTATAAAAATGTTAAGGATGTTAGATATTCCGGTTTCAGATATTAGAAAAATTTTATATGAAAAGGAAGCATTAACCAGTGTTTTAAATACACATTTGCTTAAAATTAAAGAAGAAGAAAATAGACTTAGGCAGAATTATTTTTTATGCGAAGAGTTGATAAAAATGGATATGAGTGTGACTGATTTATCAGAAGAGATGTTAGATAAAATGATATCAGGAAAAGAGGAATATATTTACCAATTGGAGAGAATAAAACGGCAGGACAGGATACAAAAAATTTTCGATATTTCTAAATTAATTGTTTGTATTGTAGGGGGAGTAATTGCTGTCATTATGTGCGTGCAATTATATTTGGAATTATGTAATACATATATGAGTGCTCCGTTTAAAGTAATAACTTTTGTTTTGGGTTTGATTTTGGTTGTTTCAATATTACGGATTATAGTGTGTAATGAAACAAAATAAGAATGCGAAGATATTTTTGAGAAAAAGAGGACAAATAGAAAATGTTCTCTTTTTTTCTTGACCTTAAACTTCCTCTAAGGTGTATATATAAGAAAAACAGGGAGGCGAGAGATATGTATGTAAATGTAGAAAATGTAAATTTTGCTTATGATAAGAAGCCAATATTACATGATATTAATTTTGGAATGAATAAGGGAGAGATAACAGGCTTAATTGGTCCTAATGGCGCAGGAAAATCAACAATGCTAAAACTCATGATAAAAAAATGAAACCTAATAATGGTAAAATTATTATTGGTGATAATGATATATTTTCTATTAAAAGAGAGAATAATCCTGTGACGTTCATTCCAGATATTCCAGTGTACTATGAAGAGTTGACTGTTTGGGAGCATCTTCAGTTTATTAAAGCACTGTACCCTGAGAACTCAGTGACAGTTGATTCATTAATTCGAGAATTTAATCTTAATCAGCACCTTAACAAAATTCCATCAGCACTTTCAAAAGGAACGTTGCAGAAACTTATGATTGCACTTGCATTGTTGCGGCAATACGATGTGCTGCTGGCAGATGAACCGTTTAATGGGTTGGATCCAGCACAAACATATAAATTCAAAAATACTTTAAAAAATTTGAAGAAACAAGATAAAACGATACTCATATCTACACATTTACTAAGTTTGGCTGAAGATTTTTGTGACAGATATATTTTTTTATATGATGGAAGAATAGTCGAACAAGGAACAAAGACAGAAATATTACAAAAGCAGCAGATGAATAAGGAAACTTCGTTGGAACAAATATATATGTCCTTAATTGGTGAGGGAGAGCATTATGCAGGAGTACAGAAAACTGTTATGTGTGAATAAGATTAGAGAAACTAAAAGATTAATAGAAAATATGCTGATACCTATATTGTCTTTGGTAGTTGCGGCAGCTGTTGTTGGATATCAAATTGTGATTAATTTTTTTCCAATAATTTGGAAAATAAATGCATGTAATCTTCGAATATGTTATCTGGTATTTGGATTTTTGATATTATACTCGTTTGGCGTTTGTTTTATTAATGTTAAACCGGCAATTATAATAAAACCGGCATCATTGTTTTTCATTCAAGAGAAAAGGATAAGACAAATGATATCAATAAAATATATAGGGTTAACCTTAAAGGACATTATATTTTCAATCATTCTTTCAGCTTGTATTAATGGAATCCATTTGAATAGAAATTTTCTATTTATATTACTCATAATATTTTTGTTATTAAATACAACTAATTTAATGAGATGGAAAATATATCATGCAAATCAAAGAAGAGATATTGGAATATGGCTGTTATTTAGTATAATCTTGGTAATATCGCTTAAATATTTTTTTATGTGTATTATTATAGATATAGGAATATGGATGTATATGCTAGTTTATGATTTTGGTGTTCTGGAAATAAATGCTTTAAAGTATGAAGATGAGATGCAATTTTTGGAAAAAGTACGTATTGCTCAAAATTTTAATAATACTGTATTGTTAGATCAATATGCAAAAGAAAAAATGGTGAGATATTTACAGAGAAAAAATAAAGTATCCAATTTTTTATACTACTTTCCATTGATATGGAAAGCTCAAATATCTATTTATAGATTAGGCAGAAATTGGATAATAATGGGAATGATTTTGTTTACGATATGTCTAGGAATTTATAAAATGCCTTTTTATTGGACGCTGCCATTTTTACAGCAAGAAGAAATACGTTATATGTTGTTGTTAGGCAGTATATTTGCCGTTTTTCGATTGACTTTACGGAGTATGGTTCAACAGTTGGATAGTATTCTTGAAAAAGCCACAGATGGTCTATTTATTCCTATATCGGAAAATCGAATTGTGAAACAGTTTATGGTGATACCAATTACAATTGTTTGTGGCGAAGGAATTATAATGGCTTTTGTTGTAAACAGCAGTATAGCGCAAATACTGTTAGGGTGTGCAATACTTATATGTGCGACAGTCCTGAATCTCTGGCTAGAAGTGAAATATAAAAATTTTCTGGTGAAAAAGGATTTTATTTTAAGTATTGCTGTTTTCTTAGGAGCATTGATACTTACCAAATAGATAAGAGATATTATAGTGAGAAATGAAGTCGCTGTGATACCATTTTGATACTAAAAAATGCAGAGAATAGAAATATAGCCTGGAAAATCCACAACACAAGAAAATATGGACACGGAAATCACAGAAAATAATGGAATTTTAAGAACCTCACAAACGTGAAGGTGGACGTACTGTTGGATCAGGACGTGTTGCTACAATCATCGAATAATTTTAGCATAACATCTTAAATTATATATATTGAGTACCGCAAGGTACATTGTGTCCAAACGTAAGATACCCCGGAACCGCAAGGTTTCCGGGGTTTTTCTGTTGCCTGGAAACATAAAAATTATGAAAAATAATTCTATATTAAAATATGGATATTTGATGAAATCTTTGCTGTTGAATTAAGAAGAACCGATATATGGAAAATATGGAATGTTGCGAAAACAGTTCCTGAAGGAACACAGATCAGCAAAATATCAATACTTGCTATTGACTGGAAAGCTGACGAAACACCTGAATCAGATTGATCAGGAAGCCAGAAAGCAGGTGGAAATACTTATGGAACAGATGGTGAAAAAACAGGGTGCGACGGAAGAATTAAAGGCACAGGATCAGATGAAGTGGGTTAGATTAATGATTAATATAAAATCCAGTGCAGAAGAAATTGTAGTGAAAAATACGATATATATGTAGGTGGAAATAGGCGGTCGAAAAGGATCGCTTTTTTCTGTTTTGTGTGTATTGGAATAGTATTTTAAAATGAACTATGGTAGAATAAAGTAAAGACAAATCGAGAACTTTTGGATAAAATTTTGAAAATTATCGAGGAAGTTATTATGAAAAAATGTAGATATTGTGGCAAAGAATTAGATAGTAATTTGGAATTTTGTAGCAGTGAGTGCGAAAACAGCTATAGAAAGATAATTGAAAAAGATAGACATAAAATTAAGTATTTCATTTCGGGCATTATTTTAGGGTTTTTAGCTATGTTTTATGGTGTTGTGTCAAGCCGCAATTGCATGATTGGAAGTGGAATTATAGTAATGGGGGTCACTGTTGTTTTGCTTCCATTTACTACTTCAGAAACAACTGCTTTATTTGGAAATAAAAAGGCGAGATTTATTGGAAGAATACTAGGCATGATACTTATAGCGGTTGGAATATGGGTAGGGTTTATTTGATGACAACTTTAGTCTTTAGAGCAAATTAATCAGAAGTTGAGAGGAGATCTCTGTAATGTTTATATTTTTATCTGCGTGTTCACTTTTAGTACCGTTATCTATGATTATATTGGGATATACGTGGAAAGATAAGCCTCCTAAAGATCGGCAGGGGAGTTCGGGATATCGAACTACTATGTCAAGGATGAATGATGAAACATGGAGATATGCACACAGGTGTTGGGGCTGGATAAACTTTGTTTTAGGAATCATCCTGGTGATACTATCGATTTTTATTTTGATTTTTAACGAAAGATGATACAAACTTTGAAATGATTTCTGTTTATTTGGTGTTTTTTACAATTTAGGAATTTATGGTGCTTTACAATTTATTCCGACAGAATTTTTTGTTGCATAAACATTTTACAAAGTAGAATGAAAAAATAGCTAATTTCCAATTGGCGAAATGAAAATCGGAAGTTGGAGGATTGAATTATGTGGAATGAATTAGGTATAAGCGGTGGAACCGCAATTGTATTTTGATTGCACTGTATTCGTTATCAAATGGGCAGTGAAGAATGGCATCAAAGAAGCCTACAGTGCTATCACTGGAAAGAAAACTGATGAAGATATCCAAACGAAAAAGAGCTGAAAGAACTTGGATTGGATTCAGAAGATCAATAACTTCAAGTTGAACAAAATCGCTGCGCGATGGCTTGCCAAGGCTGTGGCGCAGCTTTCTTTTTCTCAATAATAAAATAGGCAATGGCAATTCTTACCAGTATTTGATATTGTAAAGTTACCACACAAAACAATTCAATACAGAAAGACACCACTGCCTATGAAAAGAATACCATTTGACCGCTTTTCTGACAAGCGGTTTTATTATGCTAATGCACCTCCATGTAAGCAGGGTTTTTCATTAACTACTGATTTTACATGGAGGATTTTATTATGTACGAAGAAATTTTTAATCAGATTCGATCTGCTGCAAATAAACGGAATCTCAAGGATTCCACGATTCATGCATACTGTACCAGTGTTGCTCATTTTTTGAACCGCACAGCCAAGGATATAGATGCATTAACAACTGACGATGTTGATATATTCCTAACTGAAAAGAAACTTTCCGGGATTTCACCAGAAACATACAATCACTACCATTCAGGAATCCGCTTCTTTTACAAAAAAATATTGAAGAAGAATTGGGATGATGATGACATACCTCGTATGAAAAGGGACAGAAAGTTACCAACGGTGCTTACAAAAGCAGAAATATCAGCTATTCTTGATGCTACGCCAAATTTGAAGCACAAAGCTATGATTGCTACTATGTATTCAGGCGGACTTCGTGTTTCAGAAGTCACACATCTTCATTATGATGATATTTCACGCACGAACAAAACCATACACATCCGTGATGGGAAAAGTCGCTCTGATCGTTATACTTTGCTTGCAGACCGGACGCTCGAAATATTGACAGAATACTGGTTTCAATGTGGCAGACCAAGGGGGATTCTGTTCCCAAGTTCATGGACAGGGGATTATCTTACAAAAGATAGTGTCATTCAGTTTTTTCGTGAAAGCGCCGAAAGAGCAGGCATTCAGAAACATGTCTCCACACATTGTTTGCGTCATAGTTTTGCAAGTCATCTGTTTGAGTCAGGCTGCGATATAAAATACATTCAGGCTCTTTTGGGACATCGTGATCCAAAATCAACAGAAATTTATCTGCATGTAAGCAATAAAACTCTGCTTGGTATTAAAAGCCCATTTGATGAGATGGGTGGTGAATGATTATGGATAAATCATGTACGATACAGGATGTATTTGAACGGTTCTATCCTTCTTATGAAAAGAGGAGTAACCCTCCTGCTCATCACAGAAAAACGGCTTATCACATCAGAAACTGTAAAACAGGAGTTTTTGGTGTAAACATCAGTGTTTGTGAGGACTGCGGATGTATCAGTGTTCACAACAACTCCTGCAGAAGCAGATGCTGTCCCATGTGCCAGGAGTTTCCGAAAGAGAAATGGATTGATGCACAAAAAGAGAACGTATTGGATGCACCCTATTATCATGTAGTATTCACAGTTCCTGAGGAATTGAATTCCATTATTTACAGCAACCAGAAGCTGTTATATGATGCACTGTATCATGCTGCTTCAGCCACATTGAATGAATTGTCAAAAGATGCAAAGTACCTGGGAGCTGATATAGGGTATATCTGCATTCTTCATACCTGGGGTTCTGCAATGAATTATCATCCTCATATTCATACCATTGTTCTTGGAGGTGGGCTTGATGATGAAAATAAATGGAAAGAAACAGGTGGAAATTTTTTTCTCCCATATGGTGTCATCTCAAAGGTGTTCCGTGGAAAATATCTGGATGAGTTAAAAAGCCTGTGGAATGATTCTAAGCTTAAATTTCATGGTACAGCGGAGAAATATCAGAACAGCTATCGTTTTAAAGAACTTCTTGATAAGTGTTATGAAAAGAACTGGGTCACTTACTGTAAAGAAACTTTCAATGGTGCACAGTCGGTTATCAATTATCTTGGAAAATATACCCACAGGATAGCAATCAGTAATCAGCGAATTAAATCCATGAAAGACACGACAGTTACATATGCAGTAAAAGACTATAAAAACGAAGGCTGTTGGAAAGAGAAAACAATTTCAGGAGAAGAATTCATCCGTCGATTCCTGATGCATGTTCCTCCCAAACAATTTGTCAGAATCCGTCACTATGGTCTGCTATCATGTAGAAACAAGAGAAAAAAGATAACTCACTGCAGAAATCTGCTTGGATGCAAGAAATACATTTCTACATTAAAAAATCTAAATGCAATAGAAATGATAAAGGTTTTGTATCACATCGATGTATGCAAATGTTCTTCTTGCGGAGGGAATATGGTATCACCCCGCAAAGATAAATACAGTTCTTCTTTTTGTGCACATATGAGATGTTAAAATCTACAATTGCATAGAATAAATGACTTCCGCATAGGAGGTTTGTTTGTCATGCCTGAAATTGATTTCTTGAATAAAAAAACTTTTACCAAAACATCCGGTATGATAAACTTAAGGAAAAGAGCAACGATTGAATCCCCATAGCTATCGGCTAAAGGGACGCGACTTTGTTCACCAAGGTAAAATCGAAATTGATGTAAACGAAAGGGCAGTTTTTATCAGAACTCAAGGCTGCTTTTTCGTTTACACCAACTCCGATTGTTTCCTTAACAGTTTGTAGAAAAGAGAATGGCGACAGCTGTTCTCTTTTTTCATGTATATCTTAATTTAAAATCCCAAAATTAACATTCTTGGCACTGCCCATTGGGCAGTTGCCAAATGTGGGTTGCATTTTTGGTTGCACTTTTTTAGAAAACTGCAGCCAGAAAAAGCTAGTGTTTTGGTGTGCTACCCGTCAAGTAGACAAATTAAATAACGAAAATTTTTTCTTCCCCGGTACAGTTTATGTACCGGGTTATTTATGCAACGTTTTTTAGTTTTTGTTCATGGAATTCCAGTGGTGTAAGCACCCCAAGATTTCGTTGAACTCTTTTGTTTGTGTAGAGAACAAAAAAGACGGGCATTGAAGAAGCCATTGAAACTGAAAAGTTGAAACAGGCACTTGTTGAAGATGAAAACAGTATAAAGAAATATTTTGAAATGTATGCGAAAGCAGATTTTGACGATGAAGATACACGAAATCAGGTGCTTGAATATTTTGTAGATAAGATATATGTGTATAATGACCGTCTGGTGATTACATGGTATTATTCAGATGATAAAACATCTATTGACCTAGATGCATTAACAGAAATTACAGAAACATCTGAATCTAACACGGTAGATAGGGTTTCGACATTGCTACAGTCAGATCCATATACTTTTCTGCCATATGTACTGCCATAGCACCATCTGCAACTGCTGTTACTATCTGACGAAGTAACTTTGTTCTGACATCTCCTACAGCATAAACACCCGGAATACTCGTTTCAGTGTTTTCACCTGCCACAATATATCCTTTATTATCCAGTTCTATCTGATTATCTAAAAAATCTGTTGTCGGTTTTCTTCCTATACTCACAAACAGGCCGTCACATTCTATAATGTTTTCTTCTCCTGTAACTGTATCTTTCAACCGCACACCAGTCAATCGTTCTCCATAAATCAGTTCATTTACTGTATTGTTCCATCGAAACTCTATATTTTCAGTTTTCAACAGCTGGTCATGGTAGATTTTCGTTGCACGTAATGTATCTCTTCGATGAACAATGATGACTTTCTTAGCAATTCGACTTAAAAGAACAGCATCTGATACAGCAGAATTTCCACCACCAACAACCACCACAATCTTATCTTTATAAAACATACCATCACAGGAGGCACAATAAGCAACCCCATGACCTATCAATTCTTTTCTTTAGCAAGACCAAGTTCTCTTGGATTTGCTCCAGTAGCAATCACTACTGTTTTCCCAATATAAATTCCCGAACTAGTTTCTACTCTCTTAAGCTTTCCTGTTAAATTCATATTAAAAACTTCAGCATATTCACTTTTAGCGCCAAATTTTTCCGCCTGTTTTTGCATTTTCTCTGCCAATGAAAATCCGTCAATTCCATTTTCAAAACCAGGATAGTTATCAATCTGCCAGGTCAATGACATCTGACCACCTGCAGATAATTTTTCTAAAACAATTGTATCAAATCCTGCTCTGGCTGCGTATAATGCTGAAGTATACCCTCCAGGTCCTCCCCCCACGATAATCATATCGTAAACATGATTTTCATTCATACAGCAGTCCTCCTTTTATTTTTCCAATGCTTCATTAATAAAATTCTCTATCATTATTTTTGATTCAGGTGCAACAATAGAATCTATTGCCTTTCCATCTCGATATAAAACCAGCGTAGGAATTATCTCAATCTTTTCAGCTTCTGCAATCTGTGGTTCTTCATCAATATTTACTTTTCCAGCAATAAGAATATCGCTGTATTCTTCACTTATTTTTTCATAAGCCGCTCCAATTCTACGGCAATAACCACACCAAGGTGCCCAGAAATCAACCAAAACCGGTTTTTCTTTATGAATTAATTGTCCAAACTTTTCTTTATTTATATTTATTGATGTCATATTTTTCAACTCCTTCTCCTGTTTGAACTTAATATACCTCATAGAAAGTCTTACTTCAGTGATAATATCACAGAAAAGATAATTTACTTTATTACACTTCTTTTTATTTCTATTTATGGCATATGCCAGTTATATATTTGACGCATCTAAAAAAAGCAAGTATACTATGTTCGTAAAGGAGATAACTGTTATGAACTTCGAAAATTATTTTCCACTATGGAATGACTTAAATACAGCACAGAAAAAAATAATTTCAGACAATTT
>ENA-OQOA01000312-OQOA01000312.1-human-gut-metagenome-genome-assembly--contig:-NODE-312-length-23019-cov-3.351826_pt1 | contig 23019 bp, 29 predicted proteins | sample MGYA00242633_ERZ504888 | MGnify/ENA primary metagenome ERZ504888 (study PRJEB26092, sample SAMD00036372) | human gut metagenome | host: Homo sapiens | study: EMG produced TPA metagenomics assembly of...
TTAAAAACATATAAAAAAGATTGTCGCTTTAGCTATATTGTTAAACATAGTCAAAACGACAACCTTGATTAAATCACTTTATAAAATCTTTTATGTACTAGTCAAGCTCTGGTTCAATAAGTCCGTATGTATTGCCTTTTCTCTTGTAGACAACATTAACTTCCTCTGTTTCTGAGTTAAAGAATACATAGAAGTTATGTCCTAAAAGCTCCATCTGGACACATGCTTCCTCAGGGTCCATAGGCTTAATGCCAAATCTCTTTGTTCTGATAATCTTCACATCATCTGTTGGTTCATAATCATTATCTATAAACTCCTTTTGCAAATGCTGCTTCATTCTGATGTTTATCGATTATCTTGTTCTTATACTTCTTAAGCTGTCTTTCGATAACTTCCTCAACAAGGTCGATAGATACATACATATCACTGCTGACCTGTTCGCTTCTTATAATGTTACCCTTTACAGGGATTGTAACCTCTATCTTCTGTCTCTCCTTCTCGACACTTAATGTTACATTCACTTCTGTTTCTGGAGCAAAGAATCTATCCAGCTTTCCTAACTTTTCCTCCACTGCTGATCTTAAACCTTCTGTTACATCAATATTTCTTCCTGTAATAATAAAACGCATGATGTCCAACTCCTTCTATCACTTTATTATCGTGTTGCTAACCTTTAAGGATTATATAAGGAATATAGCCAACTAAATGTGCCTCACGATTTTTGATACTGTTATTATAACACAATTTTACATTTAGACAAGTATGTTCACACAATTTACTCTAATTTTATAAAGTTATTTTACACTTCACAGTGATTTAATTTTGTCAAGTAAGATTATACATTTTTTAATATTCCTTTTATTTTCAGTGCTTTTAACAAAACATGTATTCTGTTTAAGCCTGTAAATCCACAGACTGTTTTATACACTTTTTTGTGGATATTGTGGATAACTTAGTGTATAAGTCAAAATGTGGTTAAAATCAAGGTGTTTTGATGTGGATAACTTCTTGATTTCTTGTCAATTTGTGTCGAATAACTTTTTAAGATTGTTTCTTTTATGTTTTTATTTGTAAATGATGCACAATATTTAAAAAGTCAAGGTTGTTTTATATATTTTTTGATATAGAATCTAGGCAGGTGTTAACTATATACTTTTTTGTTTTAAACATCTCATAATCAATACTTTAACAAAATATGGTTTGCTGATGATATATTTTATGTATATTATTTTCTCATGCAATCCACATTTTATATATTAAAAAGACACGGAGGCAGCATGAATTCAAGCTTTTATAACAACAATAATACTATTAACAGATTAAACCTGATTAATTCTGACAATTTTAATTCTGATAATCCCAATTCTGAACGTACAACCATAATCGTTACAGGCGCATCCCGCGGAATAGGAAAGGCTATAGCTATAGCTCTTGCTTCACCTGCTGCTAATATAGTCATAAGCTGTTCTAAAAGCTCAGATGAGTTAAAAGAAACATATGATGCCATAACAGCCAGGGGAGCTTTATGTACAGCCTATGTCGGCAATATGGGAAGCTATTCAGATGTCCAGGAAATGTTTGACTTAACTCTTAGCCTCTATGGAAAAACTGATGTACTTATAAACAATGCTGGAATTGCATCTATAGGGCTTTTTCAGGATACGACACCAGATATGTGGAATAACATCATATCCGTAAACCTCAATTCGGTATATAACTGCTGCCACTTTGCAGTTAATGATATGCTTCGCCGTCACTGTGGCAGAATCATCAACATATCATCTGTCTGGGGACTGTATGGTGCAAGCTGTGAGGTTGCATACTCTGCTTCCAAGGGAGCTGTCAATTCATTTACAAAGGCTCTTGCCAAAGAACTGGCACCAAGCCATATACAGGTAAATGCCATAGCCTGTGGTGCCATTGACACGTCTATGAACGGACACTTAAGTAAAGAAGAACTCGATGAACTTGCCTGTGAAATTCCTGCCGGGACACTGGGAAAACCAGAAGGGGTTGCAAGACTTGTCAAACTGATGCTTGAGTCTGATGACTACCTCACAGGACAAGTTATACAATATGATGGTGGATGGATATAAAATAAAGGTATGTATAAAACAATATAACTTTGTTTTATACATACCTTTGTTTTATTATAGCTTTATTTTTATATGCGGCATGCTCCAAACACGCCATCAAACTCGTTGAAATAAGTTTCTTCCAGCTTCTTTAAAAATACTGATGCGTATTTATCACGATATGAAAGTGATACATAAAGATTACCGACTGCCGAATCAATTATCTGTATCTTTATAAGCAGATTGTTATCCGCCTTCCAGGCTCCTGAAGCAACGCATCTGAAATTGTATACAGGAAATACTGATTCTATATTGTATCCAAAGCCAAATTTTATGCTGTGCTTTCCTGTATTGTTAGTATATGTGAGTATGCCATATCTGCTATCTTCATCAACAATCTCAACGCATATATCCTTCATATTACATTCGTTATCATCGCATCTATATGTAATACCATTTTATTATATTCTCATATGATGATGTAATGTCTGTAGAAAGTGCGAAAATCTTCCTGCTTTCAAGATATTCCACGTACTGTTTCTTATCCTCCTGTGTTTCAGGCTGGACTGTTGTGCTATCGTCAAGCTTGTTATATATTTCTTCCCAGAATGCATCATATATACACTGTACACCACCCTGACGTCCCTGTGTATCTGCTGTTGTCACCATATATATATCTTTATCCGGCACATATAACGCAAGCTGGCCTGCCATTCCGTAAAGGGCATAACCACCATTTCTTGTCATCCATATCTTATATCCATATCCTTGCATTTCCTCAATAGTGCCACTCTTGCCATATGGATCACTCTGCTTTGTATGTGCTTTTCTGACATAATCTGCTGGTATAAGCTGCTTTCCGTTCCATGCACCATCCTTTGATATAAGATATATTACTTTAAGCATATCTGATGGACGTGCACATAAACCAGAACCCCCCATAGGTACTCCATATGGGTCATCTATTATAAATGCCTCCTTTGAAAATCCAATCTCATCAAGGAAGCTTTTTCTTAGATACTCTAACAGATTCATTCCTGAAAGCCTTTCTATAAGCGCTCCAAGAACATGTGTAGATGATGTATCATATGAAAACTGTGTACCTGGTGCATGAACTGGTTTTGTTGTAAAAAATGAACCAACCCAGTCAGTCACTCCCTCACCTTTTATATGTTGTCTTGTCATGACACGTGCGCATAGTAAGCATATCTCTTATGGTAAGCATACTTGTATATTCATATGCCCCTTCTTTTGGAAGCTTGTCCTTAAAGTAATCAACTATATGGTCATCTAAGGATAATTTTCCCTCTCCATACAGCTTTCCTATGCCAAGTGATACAAGTGTCTTTGTCATAGAGAACATACGATGCAAAGTATCTTTTTCATATGGTGCATAATAAGTTTCCATACATATCTTGTCACCTCTCATGATTGTAAGACTATGCATAGGTATATCCTGATTTTCCAGACGTTTTGCAAAGTTCATAAGATTGTGATAGTCTATGTTACATTCCGATGGTGCCACGTGCTTAAATAAATCACTCATAATTACTCTCCTATCCTGCGAAAAATATAATATTTACTATATCCTTTATACTACAGCTTCAATACGAAAGTATCTACTTAAAATTATATTCAATAATAATCTTATTACATATTTTTCACACTGTTTTTCTGTGGTTACGACATTTTACCAATTACATCTAATATATATTTTACCCTGTTTATGTAGCTGTGCTTCTTACTTACAAGTTCATGTCCTTTAGCAGCAATCTGCCTTCGTTTATCTTCGTGTAAAAGATAATACTCGGCTTTTTTACAGCAGTCATACATATCCTCATAATACACAATACTTTCTTCATTTTTAAAATAATCTGTAAGTTCTATCTGATAATTAGTAAGAAGAAAACCTCCTGCACCAAGTATATCCCATACACGCAGTGGTATGCCAGTACGGATATTTCTTATCGTCATATTAAGGTTAATTGATGAATTATTAAACACCTTTGGCATATCATTCATGTAGTCAACAGTCCCTTTAAAATCCACGTTTATAAGTGAAGTATCCTGCTCATCTGTATATAAAGCAACTTTGTTTTCTTTGCCAGAAGGTTAAGCGTTCTTACACGTTCTATATTGGCAAGCTTAAAGCCAAGAAATGTAGACTCAAAAACCAGCCTTATATCAGAAAACGCCCTCTTATCCTGCCTGAAATCCACAAACTCTGATAACTGCCTTAATATATCCACTGTCAACAGCTCATCAATTATATTATCTCCGTATATATTAAGCTGTGCAAGCATAGCTGCATCAAAATAACCCCTTAAATATGGAGGAAGCTTATCTTTTATATCATCATATGAATTCTTATGATACATACTCCCTACAAATGATATATCAGCACTGAATCGGTCTTTTTCTTCCCTGGTCTGGCTGTTAAGCTGGCTGTTTAGCCTGTCTGTATTCACAGCCAGCGGAAGATAGTATATATTCTTAACTCCCAACTGCTTTAATTCATAATAAAAAACTTATCAAATATAAATATATTGTTGCAGCTGTTAAATACAGACTGATGATAAAGCGATATAAGCGGACTATCCACTGTCCATGCCACATATTTTCTTCCTGTCTGTTCACATATATCAGAAACGTGAGGAAAATAATTAAGTGAAAATATCACATCATATTCCCTGAATACATCAGCAAGCATTACATAATCATGTTCTTTTATGCCAGTTATGCTGTCACTTGACAGCGGCTTTTCTTCATACATATCTACTGAATGTCCGAAATATTCAAAAAGCCGACTTAACATCTGCCTGATTAAACACCTTCCACTTGTATATAAGAATATTCATAATAATCCCCAGTTCCTTAACCAATAAATAATATGAAGTCAAAGATGAATTTGAATTTAATCAAACAACTTTCCCTACTCTCTTGTTGCAGCTTCAAGTACCTCAAAATAATTCTCAAATGTTTTTGCACAGCACTCGTAATCATCTATTATGATGCCATCCACCTTAAGTCCAATAAGTGCAAATGCCATAGCCATTCTATGATCTGAATATGTCTTAACTACACCAGGCTTTACCTTTCCTGGTAAAATCTCGATTCTGTCCCTGCCCTTTTTGATATCTATGCAAAGACTGTTAAGCTCATTAGCAACAGCCTCGATTCTGTCAGATTCCTGAAATCTGATATGTTCGATATTTCTTATGATAGTCGGAGTCTTAGCAAATGGTGCAATAGCTGCCAGCGTCATGGTCTGATCAGAAAAATCATTCATATCAACATCCACGCCATCATATTCACCTTCTGCAGGTCCCGTAACACTTATACCTTCCCGCTCCTCTGTAACTGTACAGCCAAGCTGCTTTAATACATCAAGAAACTTCATATCTCCCTGCATAGATGTTCTTCTTACATTCTTTACAAGGCAATATCCACCTGTAAGAGCCGCTGCTGCATAAAAATAACATGCTGCTGATACATCCGGTTCTATCTGGTATGATCCTGCAACATAACTGTCATCTGCAGGTATCACATATTCAGCGCCTTCATGGTCTACTTCACAGCCAAACTGTCTCATCATATTGGATGTTATTCTTATATATGAGCCATCTGTCTTTTTACTTGTTATATTAATCTTCAAACCACTTTCAAGCATAGGCGCTGTCATCATAAGTGCACTTAAGAACTGTGTGCTTTTCACTTATATCTATAGATACCTCCGCCTTTGGCTTTTTACCACCAAAAGCTGCTCCTGTTACTTCTACTGGAAGATGTCCCTTTTTTCAAGGAACTTAAAATCAGCACCCATATCTGTAAGTGCTTCAAACAACGGAAGCATAGGTCTTTTTTTCATCTGTTCAGATGCTTCTATTGTATATTTTCCATCTGATAGTCCTAGCATAGCTGTAAGAAATCCTTGCTGCTGTTCCAGCACTTCCTACATTAATAGTGCCTTCCTTCCTTGGAAGATCTCCGCCATGACCTTCTATGATCACATATTTTTCAACTTCGTTCACCTGGATTATATATCCAAGCGATATAAGACTCGTAAGAAAATATCTTGAATCATCACTAAACAACACTCCGTTAAGCCTGCACTCTCCGTTAGATAATGCTGCCATAAGAAGCGCCCTGTTAGTGATACTTTTAGATCCTGGCACCTCTACAACGCAGTTAATTGGCTTATTTAACTTCCTTACCTTATACTGTGACATCTTGATTATTACCTCTGTTATTATCTTATTAGCAGCTTTATAAATGTTGCAATATATGTAATGATTCATACCTGCAAGTATTGTACAAGGCAACACTTATACTGGCTGCTGCTTCTTTCTGCTATAGTATAACACCACTACTGTACAGCTTAACAATAAATATTGCTGTCATATAATTTTCTTATGTTGTAAATATCGATTCAATTATACTTAATATTTTTTAAGTGTAATTGAATATTTGCTTATTATTATTAGCGTAACAAAAGTTGTACCACACTGAATATTTCCCTGATACAGCCCTGTTTTTACTATCTATCTTCCATCTTAGGATAGTCTCTGTGCCATCCAACATATTTGTAAGCCGGACGTATAATCTTACCAGCATTAACAAGCTCTTCAAGACGATGTGCACACCAGCCTGATATACGTGAAGTTGCAAACATAGGTGTGAACATTTCTTCTGGTATTCCAAGCATAGAATATACGAAACCACTATAGAAATCCACATTGGCACATACTGGCTTAAACATCTTTCTTTTCTCCATAATAAGCTGTCCAGCCTCTTTTTCTACTGTCTCATAAAGTGCATATTCCTTCTGCATGCCCTTCTCATCTGAAAGCTTCTTTGCGAAATTCTTAAGAATAACCTCTCTTGGATCTGAGTTTGTATATACAGCATGTCCCATTCCGTATATAAGTCCAGCATGGTCAAATGCTTCCTTATCAAGAATCTTGTTAAGATAGCTGCATATCTCTTCTTTGTTATTCCAGTCACTGCAATGTTCCTTAATATCAGCAAACATTTCCTGCACCTTTAAGTTAGCACCACCATGCTTAGGACCCTTAAGAGATGCAATAGAAGCTGCCATAGCTGAATATGTATCTGTACCAGATGATGTTACAACATGGTTAGTAAATGTTGAGTTGTTACCACCACCATGCTCAGCATGAAGCACAAGACATATATCAAGAACCTCTGCTTCAAGTTCTGTGAACTGTCCATCATCTCTTAACATATAAAGAATATTCTCAGCTGTTGAATAACCTTTCTTAGGATTCTTTATCATAAGAGTTCCATCCAGCTTAAAATGTCTGTATGACTGATAAGCATATACCGTAATAAGCGGCATCTTGGCTATAAGCTGAAGTGACTGCCTGAGTACATTAGGAATAGATATATCATCTGGATTCTCATCATATGAATAAAGACTTAATATACTCTTCATAAGGGAGTTCATAAGGTTAGTACTTGTTGCCTTCATGATGACATCACGGATAAATGCCCCTGAAAGTTCCTGAAGATCTGCAAGTATTCTTAAAAAGCTTCCTAACTGCTTTTTCTGTAGGAAGGTTACCAAATAAAAGCAGGTATGTAGTTTCCTCAAAACGGAATCTGTCCGTTGTACAGCCTTTTATTATATCCTCAACATTGTAGCCCTGAAAATATAAACGTCCATCTACAGGAATCTTTCTACCATTGACATTCTCGTTACCACAGACATCTGATATCTCTGTAAGACCTGTAAGGACACCATTACCATTACTATCTCTAAGACCTCTTTTAACATCGTATTCTATATATAAATTCTGATCAATAGAGCCAGATCTTTTACACTCCTTAACAAGCTCTTCAAACTCGCTCTTATCAACCGTTGTCAGTTCCATCATTTCCTGATTATTCATTGTAATCCTCCGTTTCTGCACATATATGTATGCCATGATGTATTAATATGCCTGTTGATAGTCATACCTTAACATTATTCTTAAGTATATACATGTACACATAGTATTTATATTCATATACAATAATCACATACTGCATATTTATGCATAGCGCATATTGATTATTATGCACTTTAATTATATCTCTTGTCAATTAATACTTATTTGTCCGTAAAACACTGTATTACCCTGTATAAAACATATCAGTGAAACACTACATTCGCATCTACAAAAGCATCTCCAAAAAAATCTCTGTATACAATATCCATTATCTTATCAAGCTGTGATTTATCCTCAATCTCATCGCCTGCATAAAATATCCTGTATTCATTTTCAAGGAAATAACAGCTTGTATCACTAAGGTTCATTCCATTCTTTCTATAAAAACCTATTCTTTTTAACATATAGTCCCTTGCAGGTCCCTCATCAGCATAATCCGGATTCTCAACTTCAAGTACAAGTAACTTTCCATCATCTTTAGCAAGCTTCTTTAGCTGCTGTAAAAATCCTGAACCAAGGTGCTTTGAACGCTTATCTTTTACGATTGCAAGATAGTCAAGAAGATATACATCCTGATTTCTGCATTTTATAAAGTATGCATACCCCGAAAGCTCATCATATTTTCTTCCATAGGAATCTTCTCTGCTTTCATACATACCATAAACAAAATACTGATCATTCTCTCTTTTTTCAAGCATCTGTTTTAGTGGCTTAACTTCTGATGCTGGAAAATCAGTCACTATATGCTCATTGTATATTTCTTTAATCTCTTCGATATCTAACAATCTTATATTATATTTTTGATTATTATATATATCGTTATCCAAAGTATTGTTTTTATGTTATTTATATTATTATAGTTCATATTATCCTGCCCTTTCGTAATTAATCATCCGCTAAACTGCTTATTGTTCATCATCTTCGCCTCTTACGGCAAAAACCGCAGCTGCAAGCTCTTTCAGGTCTTTCTCAGTTCCTTCGGTAAAACCATCCTTATTTATAACAAGACAATTATGTGCTGAAACAAAAAGATATATATTATCTTTGTCCTCTGCCCACTTTATAACCTCATCCCACTTGAATGTATCACTGTCATTCTCTTCATCTGTAACAATAATATCCTCTGAATCTATCTCATATGTGAATGTTATTCCTATCATTTTAGAATATGTATTGTGATATCTTCTTTTGTTACTTTTATCCATTCCTACCATACCTATATACAGGAATATGGCTGCTGCCAATCCATAAAACACAACCATGAACCAGTCAGCCTCTTCTCTTCCCAATACCTGAAATACAAGATATCTTACACATCCCATACCAAACAGTAATCCAAACATATTATAAACTATCTTAAAAAACTTGTATTTGTTATCATCAAAATTAGCAGCATGCATAGCCGCCTCAACATATTCCTTCTGGAATAATGTTTTATTTTTATCACCATGACTATCTCCATTCCTGTTACACTTTATAACCATATTGCCTGTTACACTTACAGCTATCCTGCTTTGACCACCGGCTTTATATATGATAATATGATATGATACCAGGGTCAAAAGGTCTAAACCCACATGAGCTTGCTCATAGGTGGGTGAAAGACCTTGGGACCCGCCCCGATATGAGCATAAAAGTGGGATGATAATCCCACGATATGCGAATATTGGGGAGAATTGTGGGAGTGCGTAGCACGGAGCAATTCGTAGGTATCAAAGTCGGGGGCTTTTGACCCTGATATTTTATTATTATACTATAAATTCAAAGCATTGTAATGCACAAAATAATATTTTTAGTCTGTGTCCACGCGCATAAGACACGGCTTATCATAAAAATGTGCGCAGAAACGAGGATTAATATGAAAAAACGTACTGCATGTATAACTGGTGCCAGTTCCGGCATCGGATATGAGATGGCTAAAAAACTCAGTGCTCTTGGATATAATCTTATCCTTGTAGCCCGCAATACAAAGGCTTTAAAAAAGCTTGCTGCATCTCTTGACACTGATTGTGAAATATACACCTGTGACTTATCAGATGGAAAAAGCTGCATAAAGCTTGGAAGAAAACTGTCAAAACGAAGTGACATACACATATTTATAAACAATGCCGGATTTGGTGATATTGGTGATTTTGAAAAACAAGTATGGCAAAAGATATTTCAATGATAAATGTTAATATACGGGCTATGCATATTCTTACTAAATATATGCTCCGTTCATTTAAGAAGCTGAACCGTGGTTACATCATGAATGTCGCATCAAGTGCCGGACTTCTTCCTGGCGGACCATATATGGCAACCTATTACGCTACAAAAAGCTATGTTACAAGTCTTACAACCTCATTAAATGGAGAGCTTAAGGCTGCACATAGCAATGTTCATATATGTATGCTCTGCCCAGGACCTGTTGATACCAACTTTAACAACACAGCCGGTGTGACATTTGCATTGCCAGGAATATCTGCTGAATATTGTGCATCCTATGCACTTTTACAGATGTTTAAAGGCAGGGTTACTATAGTACCTACATTTACAATGAAGGCTGCTGTAATAGCCTCAAATCTGGCACCACGCGAGTTTGCGGCTGCCATTGCTGCCAAAACAGCAAGATAGAAAAAAAGAAAGGATACACATAACCGATGAAAGTATATATGGCTCCCATGGAAGGATTAACTGATTATATGTTCAGAAATGCATATGATAAGTTCTTTGGTCATAATAAGATTGATAAATATTTTATGCCCTTCATATCTCCTAATAAAAAGTGAAAAATTTCTTGCAAAGGAAATGAGGGACATATCAAGAGATAATAATCATATTAACTCTATTCCTCAGGTTATGACTAACAATTCCTCAGATTTTATATGGACTGCCCACATGCTTTATGATGAATTCGGATATGATGAGATCAATCTCAATGCAGGATGCCCATCTGGAACTGTTGTTTCAAAGAACAAGGGAGCTGGCATGCTTATCTGCCTGGATTCTCTTGAACGCATATTATATGAAATACTGTCTGACAGATATATATGTGACAATCATATTAAGGTGTCCGTGAAAACACGTATTGGTGTCGAAACACCTGATACATGGCATGATATACTTGATATTTATAATAAGTTCCAGCTTGAGGAGCTTATCATACACCCAAGAATACGTACTGACTATTACAGAGGTGATATAAACAAAGAGGCTTTCCTGTATGCTATGAAGGAAAGCCGTAATCCTGTATGCTATAATGGCGATATTTTTACAAGGCGTGACTTTATTAATATCATACATGACTACAATCCAGACTGTATAATGGCAGGAAGAGGTCTTGTTGCTGATCCTGGACTTATCAATGTCCTTTTAAGTGACAACCCCGAAACATATGTAAGAAATCTTGAGGATGACAGGCTTAATATGAAGCGTCTGCATGATATGGTATATGAAGAACGTCTTAAAATCATGTCTGGTGATAAACATGCCATACACCGCATGAAAGAAATGTGGTGTTATATGGAATATTCATTTGCTGACTGTAAGAAAGAAGCCAAGGCTATCAAAAAATCCCAGAATATGAGTGCATATAAAGATGCTGTTAATGTATTCTTTACAAACTGCCGGCTTGAAGAGAAGCCATACATATCATTTTCAAAGAAATTCTGATAGCAATACGCATTGCTGCTGTAGCAGCAGCTTTAAATGCCCATATTAAAAAATTCCATCAATGCCTCTATCATATATGTAGTATCTTTAACTCCTGCTGTTTCATATGCCGAATGCATGGCAAGCTGTGCAAGCCCTATATCTATTGTATTGATAGATACATGTGAGTCAGATATGTTACCAAGTGTCGAACCACCTGCTATATCTGACCTGTTTGCATATGTCTGATATGGGACAGCAGCCTTTTTGCAGATGCTCTTAAACACTGCAGCTGAAACAGCATCTGTTGCGTACTTCTGGTTCCCATTATACTTAATAACAATTCCACCATTCATATATGGTCTGTTTGTTGGATCTGCCTTTTCCTGATGATTAGGATGTACTGCGTGTGCATTATCTGCAGATATCATAAACGATGATGCAAGTGCCATCATATATTCTTCCCTGTCCATATCTGATGCTATGCTTATACGTTCAAGTACATCTGATAAGAAAGTGGAATCTGCACCCTGTTGTGTTGTGCTTCCAACCTCCTCGTTGTTAAATATGCAGCAGACATTAACGCAGGAATCATTTTTTCCTTTTTCTCTTTTCTGTTAATATAGGCTTCTGTAAATGCCTTTACTGATGAGTATGCACACTGTATATCATCAAGTCTTGGAGCTGAAATAAACTCATCGTTATACCCCCATATAGTACCCTTTTCCCTGTTATAAAGAAAAAGATCTGTTGATACATCATCTGACTTGAGTTCTTTAATACCTATAAGCTTCTTAATATATTCGTCAAACTTCCCACTGGCAGCTTCATCACCAAACAAAGGAAGCATATCCTTCTGTGCATTAAAGCTGTATCCATCATTAATCTTTCTGTCCATATGAATAGCAAGATTCGGAATAACGACAAGATCCTTGTCTGCATTTACAAGATATTCCCTTATATTTCTTCCATCTGCTGCTATAGCACGGCCAGCTATTGAAAGAGGACGATCAAGCCATGTTGACATAATCATTCCTCCATATTTTTCCACATTAAGACTTACATAATGATTATCTCCTGGCAGCTGTGGGTTTTCTTTTATCTTAAAGGATGGTGAATCACTATGACTTGCCACAATATTATATGCCTTATATTTATATTCCGGCATAGTAAAAGCAATTATTGATGAGGCTCCTCTTAAAACATAATAACCCTGTCCTGCTTTAAGCTTCCATTTATCCTTTTCACTTAACTCATGCATGCCAATATCAGACAGCATACTTCTTATGTTGTCAATAACATGATATGGACTTGGACTCTTCTCTATGAATTCAATAAGTTCATATGAATCCTTATAATAATCCCTCTTATATTTATCAGCTGCTATACTGCTGCCTTCATGCCCATTCATCATAATAATCTCCATTCTTCCTCTTTTTAAAATTATTTTTTTCGTCTTATATATCGTGTTATAAAATAATATGCACTAATGGCAGCTATTGCAATCACTATTATGATAGCTGCTCTTGCTGCCTCACTGATTCCACTAAAAAGCACTCTTCTTCCAAACTTAAAACCAGGCTTTTCTTCCTGTCTGGCATTATCATTAACTCCTTCAACGAGTTCCCCAGACGATACACTGACTGGATTATTTTCCTTTGTTTCTGATATAGCAGAGGCTTCACTGCTCTCATATGGATTATCTACTGTATATAGCTTTCTTTCATAGTTTTCAGGCCTAAGCACCTGTGTATAATCATATATCTCATTTCTTGTAAAATTATCTGTGTTATCCCTTGATGTTGTATACACATTCATTCTTTCTCCTGCTAATGCCCTGCAATATGCCCTTCTGTCTGTATTATCTTCAAAGAATGTTATCATGCCATTAATTGTATTGCCTGCTATATCGGCAACATAGCTTCCTGATACAGGATATAATATATAAAGTCCTGCAATTCCGCCAGAGTGTACATAGCCTCTTTCTGATATATAACCATCTATGTTTACTGTACAGTCCTTAACATCTATATAACCGTCTGCATATATGCCACCCATAAACTGTTCGTCTCTGTCTGTAACATCCGGGTCTGCATCTGTACATACAAGCGTTACATCTGATGTCGTATTTTCTATAAGTCCATTTCCAAAGCCGGCTATGCCTGCTGTTCCCCACATTTTAGAAGCTGAGGTAAGAGCTGCATACGAAGCTTCCACCTTACAGTTACTTATAGTTGTATTGTTCATGTATCCTGCAAGTACAGCTGCAAATATACTTTTTTGTGTCTGTTCCTGCTGCCCTCCAAGCTCTATATATGCTCCTGTTATATTAAGGTTACTTATAACCGCTCCATCTGTTATTCCAAAAAAACCTGCAAAATATGTATCATATTCCTTAAGATTGCCATCATATGTCTTAGCTGTAATATCTGTAACAGTATGTATGTCCATATTGTATAAAGTATGTCCATTACCATCAAATGTACCATTAAAATTCCATGGCTTCCAGCCATCTGCTCCTGCTCTTGACATATCTATATCAGCCATAAGAATATAACTTCCATCTGTGTGAGCAGCCGCTTCCAAAAGATCGTTATATGTCTTTATCTGTAATGCCTCACTGCTTTTGTCTGTAACATTTTCCTGCGCTGCATATGCTTTATCCATCATAGAAACTGATACACCCGGTATTTTTCCCTGATATTCCAGCATTGCATAATACAAATATAGCAGCGGCCACACATACTATTGTTTTCTTTATAAGACCTGTCTGCCTTGTTCTTCATCTTTCTTTAATATCCTCCCATTATTCACTTTTGCTTTTCACTTTATAATTGTACTACTTTTCACAATTCTGTCACTACTTTTTATTCTTTTAGCTTTGTCACTTTTAGCACTATCATTTTTAACTCTGTCTCTTTTAACTCTGTCATCATAAAAAATAATACGAAGAAATGCTTTGTATAAACCAAACACTCCTTCGTACTATTTATTATTCCTGTCCAAGCTTATATTTTTCTTCAAACTCATCTACTGGTATAGGTTTTGAGAAATAATATCCCTGAAACATCTTACATCCCATCATGCTAAGCATATCTAGCTGGCTTTTCTTTTCCACACCTTCTGTTATTACCTTCATTCCAAGCTTATTAGCCAGTTCTATTATACTTTCAAGTATATCCTGGCCCTTGACTTCATTCTCTGAGGCACGTAAAAAGCCCATATCAATCTTAAGTACATCTGCACTTATATCCTTCAACATATTAAGCGAAGAATAACCACTTCCAAAATCATCAATCTCTATATCAAATCCATAATCCTGAAGTTTTTTAATAATAAGGATATTCTTATCAAGATCTGACATAAGTGCTGTTTCTGTAATCTCAAGCTTAAGAAGTTTCGGACTTATATCATATTTTTCTACAAGGCTTGTAAATGTTTCATAAACATCTATAAGATAAAAATCTTTTGTAGATATATTAACTGAAATATGATACTTTTCAATACCACGCTTCTTCCATTCACTAAGCTGTTTAGCTGCCTTATTCCACATATATATGTCGAGTCTGTACACAAAGCCGTTTTTCTCTAATGCATCTATAAATATACCTGGCGAAAGTAACCCTCTCTTAGGATGCTGCCATCTTACAAGTGCCTCTGCTCCATATGGATATCCCTCATAGTCAACCTGTGGCTGCAAAAACATAACAAACTCTTCATTATCAAGTGCCCTGTCAAACTCTCCTATGATTTTTCTTTCCTCTAATGACTTTAACATAAGATGTTCTGTGTAGTATGCAACATTAATCTTATATTCATTTCTTATAGTTTCACCGGCAAGGTTTGCTTTATCGCACATAATGCTCACACGTTCATTAACATCCTCTATATCATACACTCCCGAAAATATATGCATATGAAACAAACTATTTTTAAAAGCATCCTGTATTCCACTTATAGCCTTATCAATAAGTTTCTCATCAAATCTGACCTTTGGCATACACATGGCAAAACGGTCTCCACGAAGTCTTGCCGCAACAACTTCTTCATCTACAAAGTCTTTAATGTACTCCGCTTGTTTTCTTAGTATTTCATTTCCTTTTTCCACACCAAACAATTCATTGACAAACTTAAAATCTTTTATGTTACTGCATATGATACAATACTTTGTATCTATGTGTTCCTTTATCATCTTAGCAGTTTCTATATAAAACTGTTCTTTGTTTAAAAGACCTGTCAGCATATCATGTGTTGCCCTGTACTTTTCATACTTAAGCAGTTCAACCTCTTCAGTCCTGTCATTAAAAGAAAATAATCACATACCTGGCTTTTTTATCATCGTACGTTCTTTTATAGGCTATCTCATAATACCGCTTACCACTATCGCTGTTAATAGAAGTCTCAAACTTCATACTGTCTTTTCTGTTGTCACCTATTTCTCAAGCCATGCCATGTATTTATGCTCCATGTGTTCATAGTCATAGCCTATATTATACTGCTCTCTTAAAATATCATTACAATAGATACATTTGCCATGAATATCAAAGCATACAATACCACTATTCATATCTTTAATAATAAGCGATAATGTATTCTCTATAAGCTCATTAGGTATATAGCTTAATGTAAGATAATATATAATCATGGACATGAAGCCATATATCAGAGTTGAAATATCATATATTGACTGTGACCTTACCGTTGCAAGATCAAGAATAAAACCGACAAATAATGTTATAAATATGACCTCATATCTGAAGCTGTAAAACCTTGATGCCTTTGCTATCATAAATATAAATGATATAAGGATAACTACTATAACAATATAATTATACAAAAAATGCGCACGATAGAAAAATCCATCTTTGACATATTCTATTATTATATCACTGTTAGTTATTTCTGATATCGTAAATACCTTGTGTGTCCATACGTTAGCAATCATAACAAAAGAATCTACTGCTGAAAATAATATCATCGCTATCTTTACTGCACGAATTCCTTTAAATAAGCCTGTATAATACTGCGTATAATACATAAGCAGAATCACAAGCCAGTCATAACATGCAAGCTCTGCTCCTTTGCAGAGTGTTGTCACCTTAATATCCGGATAAAAAGCATATAACCAGAAAAATATTCCGCATACAAAAGCAACTGTCTCATAATACAGAACAATTTCTGCAAGCTTTCCTTTCTTACCAAATGACTTAACCGCACATATTCCCATAAGAACAATCTCTATTATAATCAGAAGACTATACATAAATTTCATAATGTTCTTCTCCCATTTGTAAAAAATTAAACACGTTTTTTATAATTATTATTATACATATATATGGAAATTTTTGCAATTTTTATTTACTTTAAATTTAATAACGTATCAATTCATTAAATATCTCTATCGCATATCTGTCCGTCATACCGGATATATAATCTATAATTGCCTGGGCATATATAAGTTCTGTTTCAAACAATCCATATATTCTGCGGTTCTTATATTCCTCTTTTAGCCTTCCTTCCAAAGCTTCATCCTGACAGGTATCCGGATATAGCCTTGAATATACATCATTATATATCTCTGATGGTGTATCAGAATATATAAGAAGATGTTTCACAAAATTTTTAATAAGCTGTGGATATGATTTTTTCTTTTAAAAGCCTGTATATTGTGTTTACTCCGTCTGTTGAATCATAAGATTCCATAAGTGTATTATATATACTTCTTATGATTAATGCTGCATAGTTACGATATACATTAAACTTTGGATTCATATATATAGTTTCATAGTTAAACTTCTTAATAGAATTGAGCATTTCGTTGTGTTCATCACTAAGTCTTATTCCTGATTCCGGTGTACTGTTAGCACATATGCTCGTTATAAAATTATGTATTATAACTGTTGTATTTATTGTTTTTACCCCATATGTTCTGGATATTTCCATAAGTTTTTTTATATCTGAATCCTCTATGAACTCCATACGGATGGCATCTTCTATATCCCTTCCCAGATAAGCTATCTTATCTGCTATTTTTACTACACATCCTTCCCATGTATAAGCCTGATATTGTCCAGATATTTTAAATGTATCAAGATCTATTTTTTTTTTCTTGGCTTGATTCCGTTTTCATCAACTTCACCACAGTGTGAGATTATTCCATCCCTTACCGCATATGTGAGATTAAGATTCTGGTAATTTTTATTATTATCCTGAAGCAGTTCTATCTTATCTATCATTCTTAAACTGTTTCTCTCGTGCCAGAAGGCATCTAGTCCAAGCTCGTTACGAATATTTGTAAGTTCAACTTCTCCCTCGTGTCCGAATGGAGCGTGTCCAAGATCATGTCCCATAGCAATAGCTCTTGTAAGATCAGTGTTTAAGCCAAGAAATTTTGAGATTGTACAGCTTACCGATTCAACATGTTGTACATGCTCCATACGTGTACATATATGATCATTATCTATATTAAAAAATACCTGTGTTTTATGCTTCAACCTACGATATGCAAGTGAATGAAGTATACGTGTGTAATCACGCTCATATTCAGAACGTATATCATCCTTGCGCTTATATAATGGTGCCTGCCTTTCTATGTGTCTTTCCCAGTCTGCATTGTTTTCGTTGGATGCATAATCTTTAAATACATTTCTCTCCATACACACCTCCCAATGAACATATTCACTATTTTAAATTCACGATTATAATGGATAATTTTATATTATGGCTATTCCAAAAATATGTCAAATACATTTTAACAATTATTTTTTAGATTGTATATAAAATGTGCCAGAGATTAAATATATAATCTAATCTCTGGCACATAAACTTAAAGTTTAAATATTTTTAATCAAAGCGGCTTTAATTATTCTCATAATTAATGCTTTCATTATCCCTCAATAGCAATTCTTTTTGTAGCTTCAACCTGCTTAGCTTCTTTCTTAGGAATAGAAAGTCTTAGTATACCACTTTCATACTTAGCCTTTATATCTTCCTGTGTAAGAGCATCACCAACATAGAAGCTTCTGCTCATAGCACCTGCATAACGCTCTTTTCTGATGTACTTACCTTCTTTATTCTTCTCTTCCTTATCAAGTCCCTTAGCAGCACTTATTGAAAGATATCCGTTATCAAGCTGTACATTTATTTCATCCTTCTTAAATCCAGGTAAATCAATATCTACTTCATAACCTGAATCAGTTTCCTTAACATCTGTCTTCATCTCATGGCTCGCATGCTTACCATATAAAGCTTTGTCAACCTCTGGAAATCCAAAGTCCATCCAATCATCGTTAAATAAGTTTTCTCCAAAAATACTAGGCATTAACATAAGTCATCTCTCCTTTTTAATAAACTATCTGTTCGGCTGAACCTTTCGTTCATTCGGACCTGATATAAAAACTCTGCATCAAATCCAAAGGATTACATATTCATCTGAACTATTACCTTGTTTTTGGAACATCAGGTAAAGGATATTAACTATTCAATCTCTTAATTCTTTAACTCCTCTTCCTTTGTTCTGACTATGTTATAGTCTTTATTGTTAGCAATGTAAAGATGTGAGTGCTAAAGTTTATAATTTGTTAATAATTAAGATGCCAGAGTCAAAATATGAGCATAAAAATGGGATGATAATCTAACAATATGCGAATATTGGATATGAGGCTATGTGCCAGTAGTACATGTTTATACAAGCAGCTTTGTATATGTTAATTTATATACGGCTCTTTTGCATATGCTGATTTATATACGGCAGTTCACATCAGCTGTATATTGTGGTATGCTTTTATCAAAATCGTGTTTTTTTGACCAAGACATATATTTCTATTCATCTAGGGATTTGATGCCTGTATGCTGCCAGTCAGGCCAATGGCAGCAGATTTCCACATATGGCAGATGGGGGACTTTAATTATGAAAAATATCAAACAAGTGAAAACAGTTATAATATCAATAATTATGGTTATTATAGCATATGGAATTATGCAATATATGGGAATAACCTGCCCTATAAAATATATAACAGGAATATCCTGTGCTGGCTGCGGTATGACACGGGCGTGGATTGCTTTACTTCATTTTGATATTAATACCGCATTCATGTACCATCCACTTTTTTTCCTTCCACCAGTTGCACTTATAATATTCCTGCTAAGAAAAAAGCTTAACAAAAAACTGTATTATACGCTTTTTGCAATCATTCTTACCGCATTTATAATTGTATACATATATAGACTATTTAACTGCCACGATGGTATTGTTGTATTCGAGCCTCAGAATAACATAATACACCGCATATTTGATAAGATAGCAATTAAAAAGCTGCCAGCACTTTTTAACTAATGTGATATGTACCCAAAATCCTGGACACATATTTATAAGTTAGGCGGACATCATGGATGCTTCTCTGTATTTTACTGGAAGCATCCATTTTGTTTTTGCCTGAATCCTTTTGTTATTATAATAATCAATATATTCATCTATAGCAACTGCAAATTCTTCAAAGGATGCATAGTCTTTTTCGAATCCATAATACATTTCTGTTTTTATTCTTCCAAAGAATGTTTCCATGATGCAATTATCGTAACAATTCCCTTTTCTAGACATAGATTGAATTATTCCATGTTCCTGTAGCCGTTTTCGAAAATAAACATGTTGATATTGCCATCCTTGGTCTGAATGGAAAATCAAACCTTTTAGTTGATATCCTTTTTCTCTGAGTTCTTTGATAAGCGCTGCTTTTTCGCCTTGAGTAGCGCAGCTTCATAGTTCGACTGCCTTTGTTTGAATTCGTAACTGTAACGCATAAAAATCCCCTTCACTGGATGTCCAGTAAAAGGGGGAACATATCAAAACAATGTCTATATAATATGTAGTCAAATGTTGCTACCATATGCTGCTTATTATATAGAGTCTGTTTAAGGCGGCGGTTTTTTATTTCTGATATACTCACATTTTCAAACTAAGCTCTGCGCTTCTTTCCTGCTGCAAATATAACTAATCCGCTGGCCAATAATAATCCTGCCATTATAGCTGCAACTCGCATCATAGTATCACCTGTCTGAGGTGTGCTTACATTACTATTACTATTGCTATCGCTGTTAGTATTAGTATTTTCTGCTGCATCTGTTGCTGTTGTTGTATCCTCAGTGCTGTTGTTAGCTGAAGCCTTTACCATAACCTTAACTACTGTCTTGTTACCTGCTTCATCCTCTGCAACAACAACCTGCTGTCCATCACTTACTGTAAGAGTATACTTTCCATCTTCTGCTGTTAATGCCTCTCCGTTCACAGTTACGCTCTTAAGATTAGCATCTTCAACTGTAAATGTTACTGAGTCTGTGTACTCAGCACCATCTTCAATACCACTGATAACTGGTGCTTCCTTGTCTGCATTAAGTGAAATAGCGTCTAATGGAATTCTTGTATATTCTACATATTCCTTACTTGTTGCATATGAAATATAAAGATAATCGCCTATAACAACTGACTTAGGGTAATGGAAACCTAATCTCTTGGCTTTACCTGTATACTTTAACTCTGGGAACTCATCATGAGTACGGAGTACATATGCTGTATCAAATGTCTTGCCATCTGAGCTTAATGTGATTGTCAAAGGCCATCTGCCTTTATTATTAACTGAACATCCAACAAGGTAAGCTGTTCCATCTGGAAGATTACCTGCACTCTGCTTTGCACGGCAGTCCGGCATATTAGTACTTACTGTTTCGCTCCATGTTTACCCTGGTCCGTACTTATTGCTGCAAGTCTTACAAAGAGCTTTTCTGGTCTCTGAAAGTCATAACAATAGTTCCATCTTCATTGACAAATAAGCTTGGTTCCATCTCTCTTGAAGTTGTTGCACCTTCGCCCTGTTCCATGCAGGTATACTGTGTCTTAACCCAGCCTTTAGTACCTGATGGGTCATCTGTATATATTGGATATGCAAAAAGTCCTGGCTGGAAATGAGCTGCATTAACTATTCTTCCACTTGCAAGTACATGTGGGTCCTGTTCTATAATACCTTCCATAGGTGTTCCATCTTTCATTAATACCGGCTTCATCTCTGACCAATGTTCACCATCTGTTGACTCTACATAATATGCAAAACCACCTCTTGGTGTGGTATCTGAATACCATACATTAATATATGATACAAGTGTATCACCACTTACAAACCATCCACCTGATGAACAATATCCATTATCTATTGTAGGAACAAGCACTTTTAGGTTCGCTCCATGTAGCTCCATTATCATCACTTACGCTATATGCAACCCACGTATCTTCTGCATCTTCATCCTTTGCTGAACTCTGCCACTGTGTATACAGCTTTCCCTTGAATTCAGTCATAACAACACCATTGCAGTAATGGTCTGTATCATCTGTTGCTGTAAAATACTGTAACAGTTTCTGCTCCTTCAATCTTAGAAAGTCCTAAATCTGACTCTGTCTTAGTCTGGTCAAATAACCATCTGTAACAACAAATGGCTGTTCAGCAGTACCTGGGACTGTATTCTGCTCACCCGCAAATACAGAACCAATGCCTATATTCATCGAAACAATAAGTGATAACGCACTTATTGCAGCTACTATTGACTTCTTTTTCATAATATTTCTCCTATAGTTCATTAATTAACTAATCTTAAAATTATAAATGTTAACTGGTTATTTATAAAAACTGTGCACACGTTCTTATCTGTATTGTACTTATTTCAACACATTCAGTTATTAGATATTAGCTCTTTAGAGGCATAATGTCAACCATATTGCAATAAGTTTACTAAAAATATTTTATAAAAGTCCCATAGTGCGCCGGCTGCTTTTTATTACTTTTTTATATGTTGCAGATTAATCTACAAAATCTGTATGTCTTGTTATATATTTAAGAAGTCTTACCTGTCCCCATGATGAATATATACCACAGGTAATCAGGCTTAGAAGTGCTATAATAATATACTCTCCAAGGAAGCCTAATCCAGTACCACTAAACACAAGTCTTCTGTTATTAATATTCTGATGCTTAACGTCCCATCTCTGTATCATACATACTGCCCAAGGTGTTGCTATGCCACATGTTACACATGTAAGGATTCCTCCAAGAACAGCATAACCAAGATACTCAAAACTGTTACCATCAAAGTATGAACTGCTTTCATTAGGAACTACTGCCTCACCATCAATATATGTATGCTTCATCTCCCACTTTCTAAGAGCTACATACATAAAGAAGCTATATATACCACAAGTTACTAATGTCAAAAGCTCCCACACTATCCAATGTCCAAGAAGTGAAGCTCCAGTTCCATCGAAGGTTAATCTTCTGCCATTAATAACTGTATGACTAAGTTTCCAGCTATATATCTTA
>ENA-OQOA01000317-OQOA01000317.1-human-gut-metagenome-genome-assembly--contig:-NODE-317-length-22815-cov-4.380510_pt1 | contig 22815 bp, 24 predicted proteins | sample MGYA00242633_ERZ504888 | MGnify/ENA primary metagenome ERZ504888 (study PRJEB26092, sample SAMD00036372) | human gut metagenome | host: Homo sapiens | study: EMG produced TPA metagenomics assembly of...
AGGATTCCTCCTGTAAACCAGTCGATTGCCATAAACAAAAGCAATGTCTGCAGGAATTTATCCCAGCCTCCAAAACACACTGCCAGAGTACTTCCGGCAAGACCAATTAATGTAATTATTCTGTATTTCATAGTTTTCACCTCTCTTTTACTTAAAAATGGGTACAAAAAAAACGGTCGGTGGGGGAATGCCAATCGTTCTCTTCATAATCAACTTTATTCATCTTTAACTTTGTTCCTGTCAAACAATCATAATATCACTTTCGTTCCAGTCTATAGATATCTCTTCGCCATCTAAGTAAATCACATAATTTTTTGGTTTTTCTTTTCCAAGATAGCCATTATAACTTATCTGTTCTCCATTTTTATTTACAAATTCTTTTTTGTAAAAATTGTATTTTGTGTATCTGATATCTGGAAATCTTTATTATCTTTCTTTCCACAAATAACACTGATATACAGTTCTCCGGTTATCGTACATTCTCGCACAACAATTGTATTATCTTTCTTAAAATCAGCCCTATTATAAAGACATTTTATCTCAGAATGTGATGTACATTTCCACCCTCCTTCTTCTTTATAAATTATTTTACTATTCATTTGTCTATCTTCAAGATATAATACCTCTATGGAATCTTCACCATATATTTCATCTATTTTATTTTTTCAATTCCATAATACTTTTCTGCCTGATCTGCTGTTGAAAAACTCACATATGCATTTTCTATTTCGCAAAACGACATTACAATTAGAAATACCGTACATAATATCGCCCATGTTATAATCCACTTTGACGCAAGCTTTTTCATTTTCTTCATGATTGCCAGGCCTAAACAAAAGACAATACTATAAATAAATATACGTACATTATTATATGTAATCCCTGCCTGAAATTTACTCTCTCCCGGGTGAGTTCGCTGATAATTAGTTCCAGTTACCATAGCATAGAATATAAGGTTTATCAAAAACATAATTAACGTTTTTAACGATATTTTTCCTTTTTGTTTCTTTTGTCTGTATATCCTTATACAAGTACAAATCATGAAAACAAATAGTAACAGTTCAGCAATATTTAGTATTTGTATATCCATATTTCTGTTCTCCTTAATTCTAATTTGAACCGCCAGACATATTTCGCTTTCATTTTCTCAATTACTCACCGACTTTTACCGTAACATAATACCAGCCCTTTTCTTTCTCAGACAGATTAATCTCATATTCTATTCCTCCATATTCTTTTACCATCTGAATCACATCTGTCCGGCTGTCATCATTACTATAGGCAAATAAAGAAAATCCACTGTCCAAAAAGCCTTGTGTATACCAGAATCCCACTGTATAACTGCCATTATTTTGCCGGACTACAGCTTCTCCACCTGAAGAACATTTTTTATAATCTTCTGGTAGTTCGATTAATTCCATATCTTTCCTTATTTTTATCTGGTTATTCTGTACCATCTGAACAATTTCAGTCCTTTTTTCCTTATATACCTGAAAGTTTAATTTCTTTATACCATCATTAAACAAAAATGCCAGATATATTCCAAATAGAAAAACTGGTATTGCCGCAAACCAAAATACACGAATCTTTCTCAAACAGCAAAAACTCCGTATGATATATATAAAAGTTAAAATAAATGATGCAAAAATAACATACCAAAATCCCCTGAAAAAAAGTTCTTCGAAATACCAGATTGTAATAAAATTTACAGTTATCACAGCTATGCATTGTAATATAATTAATTTTAATTTTTTTCTCTCATCCTTCATTCCCGATCCTCCAGCCAAATACCAATTCTTATACTCAGCCATAATCACCACCCTTATTCTTTAATGTTGAAAATACATCAACAGTTCATTTTGTCAGCTATTCCTGTAATAAGCAATCAAACGTTTCTGTCGACTCTCATCACAGTTTTCCAATTGAATCTAAAATGATTTCTCGCTATTTCTTTATATGTTTCCGAATCATTTATATTGGAAAAATACCAGGCCGCAGCCTGGCTTTCGTAGCATTCGTATCCATTTTTCCGCAGAAAAGCAAAGACTGCGCCTTTCCGCTCTGTGATTTCTTCAAGCATGGCATCTGCCAGGTCTGTACAGTATACTCCCATAAGAGGTTCCTCATGCCCGCTGTGGCTCAGTATCACTGCTTTTGCATCTGAATGCAGAGATTGGCGAATCAGTGCAGTCAGTTCCTCTGCCGGAACCAGAGGAACATCTACACCAAGTACCAGGCAATATGGATTCTTTGCTTTACGAAAACAGGCTTCCAGCCCTCCCAACGGACCTTTTCCCGGGAAACGGTCTGGTATAATGGGATATTTATATTTATTTTCACCATGATAGCCAGACAGAAGGATATCACTGATTCCAAGCTTTTCCCCCTTTTCTATCTGCATCTCAAGAAATGTCTTCCCATCTATCGTCAGATCTGATTTGTCCCGTCCCATGCGGCTGCTGGCACCGCCAGCAAGAATAATCATAGAAATTTCTTTCTTTCGCATTATCAGTTTTTCCTTTTTGTTTATATAAATCATCAATAAAAGCATTGATTTTTTCTTCATATTTAAAAACTACAGACAGAAATGTCTGCATAACGGTTAGGGTGTCTTACATATCTCACCCGCCAATCTGTGACATTCCTCTGATTTCATCCTGCTCTGTCTTCGCTTCATAAAAATTATGGCTCACCGGTTTATTCCAGATCACCTGATAAATTGCTTTTTTCAGTTCCGAATCTGTGCAGCCGCCGCGCATAAGCCCCCGCAGGTCTGTACCTTTCTGATACTGGAGGCATCCTTTCATGAATCCTTCGGATGTAAGACGTACTCGGTTGCACTGACTGCAGAATTTGTGAGTCATGGCACTGATAAATCCGATTTTTCCCTTAAATCCTGCGATTTCATAGTAATGGCATGGGCCGTTTCCGTAGCGTTCATTGACTGCATGCATCGGACCGTAGGCTTCTTCCAGTACTGCTTTGATAGATTCCTCATCCTGAAATGGGAACTGTTTTCCATATCCAATGGGCATCATTTCTATAAAACGCACATGGATTGGATATTTTTTTGCAAGTCCTGCAACAGCAATAAAATTCTCTTTTTCTTTAATTATCGGCACACTGTTAATCTTAAGTAAAAATCCAGGATAAGCAAGCGCTGCTTCGATTCCTTCAAATACTTTATCCAGACCATCTCTCCTGGTTACTTTTTTAAACAGTTCCTGATCCAGTGTGTCAAGACTGATATTGATCGCATCGATTCCTGCATCCATCAGCTCGTCAAGCTGCTCTCCCAGCAAGATTCCATTTGTAGTTAATGTCACTTTTTCAATTCCCGGAATTGCTTTAATCTGCTTTGCCAGTCCGGGACAGCCTTTTCGTACAAGAGGCTCTCCTCCTGTCAGCTTAATCTTACGGATCCCCAGTTCTGCCCCGCACCTGCAGATTCGAAGGATCTCGTCATATGTGAGGATTTCATCATGCGAAAGTGATTTTACACCTTCCTCCGGCATACAGTAAATGCACCGCAGATTGCATCTATCTGTGAGGGAAATCCTCAGATAATCTATGTCTCTTCCATGTTTATCTTTCATTGGCTCTACCTGCCTTTTACTTTTTGATAATTACAATTCATTTCAAATTGCCTACGATAATGTTTTCTCTCATAATCGTTTGACACTCTCTACTCCGCAGTCTATACTTGAAGTATCAAAAGTCAGGCGGATAAACTCATCCGCTTCGCTACACAGCTCTGCACCAAATAACTGCTCCGCAGTTTATTCGGCTAAATCCTTACGAACGAAAGGAACTGTCCTATGAAAATCAACGAACAATACCACAACCTGAATCTGCTCGAGAATGTTACCTATGAGTTTCTGGGTCGTGACGGAGAAACTCATGAAGAAACGGAACCAATCCTTGTGGAACACATGATGGATGTATATGTAAATGAACGTCTGACCATGAAACTGGTCTGTATCCCACAACATCTGGCTGAACTGGTTCTGGGGCGTCTTTTTACTGAAGGAATCATCTCTTCTGCTGATGACGTTGACCAGATCTACATCTGTGAATTCGGCAAACGTGCCCGCGTGATCCTGAGTAAAAATAAATCCGGGCAGTCTCATGAGGAAAATGAAGATTATGTTGCTCTTACTCCGACCTGCTGCACCGGAAATCGTGTTCTTAATGATTATTTTATCACAGATCAGCCAATGACGCCAGTTACACCTGTCCCATGGAAAAAACAGTGGATCTTTGATCTTGCAGACTGTTTCGCCAATGGTACCCCGCTTCACAGCCAGACCTGGGCAACTCACAGCTGTTTTCTTGCCTGTGACGGAGAACTGCTCTTTCAGTGCGAAGATATCGGACGTCATAATGCTCTGGATAAGGCCATCGGTTATGCCCTGCGCCATAATATTGACCTGAAGAAATGCGTGGTTTATTCCAGTGGACGTATCCCTACAGATATGGCGATCAAGGCAATCCGCGCCGGAATACCGGTTCTGGCAAGCAAGGCATCCCCTTCCGCCGAGGCAGTTGCCATGGCCAAAGAATACCACCTTACCCTTATCTGTGCCGCGCGACGTGACCGTATGAAACTCTTTACCGGAAATAATCCGACAGAATAAATTCTGCAATACACTCTGCATTGTCCAGTTCAAAGAATGGAACATTTTCCAGTACAGACAGTGCATCTCTTTCCTCTGCATCCAGGTTTGTGGCGATCGCCATCAGTTTCTTTGGATTGCAGACACTTTCTGCCGAATTTCCCTTACGGATAATTTCAATTTTCGGATAAGTACTGTATTTAAATCCTTCCAGTAAGATCAGATCTGCCTCCGGAAAAAATTCTGCCAGCTCTTTTTCGGAAATCTGCGGCTGCTGTTTTACCAGCATATATTTGCCTGCTGAAAAAACTGCTGTGCCGTAGGCTCCGGACTGAAGCTGACAATATGTATCCGTTCCCGGTACATCCGGCACGAAATCATGCCCGTCATGCTTCAGCACCGCCACTTTAAGGCCCTTGTCTTTAAAAATCTCCAAAAGCCTGCAGATCAGAGTTGTTTTTCCCTGAATTCTTTTACACCGCTGATTGCAAATATCTTTTTCTTTCCACCTGTTTGCTGCTCCTCTCAAAGCAAAATCGCGCCCACTTTATCCCCTGCGTTCAGGCTTCTGCTTTCCTGATTTTCCATGGTTTTTGTATCAATCAGGCAATTGCAGCCGGCCATGGAACTGAGGACTCCGTTAGAGTGAAGACCATTGGGAAGATGAAATTTTCCATTTTCCAGATATGCCCGGACAAAGCGCGGCCTTGATCCTTTTTCAAAGTTATCAGCCATAATGCCATTTACTTCTTTCAGACCGATTGATGGATCCTGCATCATTTTTTCCAGTGCAGGACGAATCAAAAGTTCTATGCTGACTGCAACACCAAAAGGATTTCCGGAGAGACTGATGATCGGAATCTCTCTTTCTGAAGCGCAATTATCTGTTGCAGTTATATCGGAAGTCTTTTTATATGCAGAAAACAGTGTAGGCATTCCCGGTTTCATCTTTACCCTCCAGAAAATCCGCTCTGCCCCCATCAGTCTCAGGGACTCATGCATAATGTCCTTCTTGCCTACAGATACACCTCCCGTAGTGATGATCATATCTGCCGCTTTTGCTGCTTCTTTTAATTTCTCAGACATAACCGTCGGATCATCTTTGACTGCTTCCATATGGAAAGATTCGATTCCCAGTTCACGCAGTCTGGCAGACAGCATTGTCATATTGCTGTTGTAAATTTTTCCTTCCGGCAATGGAATTCCCAGTTCTACCACCTCATCTCCTGTAGTCAGAAGCACGATTCTCGGCTGACGGTAAACCGGCACTTTCGCCACTCCCATTCCGGCCAGAATTGCTGCCTCCACATATCCGATATGTGTTCCTTTTTTCAGAAGTGTAGTTCCCTTTTTAAAATCCTCTCCTGCGAAGCAATAATTACTCCATCGCTTCTGTTCGCTGTAAACTTCTACCGTATCTTCGCCATAATCGGTATCCTCCTGATAAATACAGCAATTGCAGCCATTGGGTATTGCAGCACCTGTCATAATGCGCACTGCCTGTCCCTGCTGGATTTCTCTTTCCGAATACTGTCCTGCATCAATCTCTTCCATGACTTTCAGCCTCACCGGATGCTCTTTAGCGGCACCTGCAAGGTCCTCTGCCTTACACGCATAGCCATCTACCGGAGAGCGGTCAAAAGGAGGATTGTCAAACCCTGCCACCATATCCTGCGCCAGGATTCTTCCCCCTGCTTTATTCAGTTCTGTTTCTTCTGTCTCGTTTATTACAGGCGTATGCTGCAGAATCTGTTCCACTGCCTGTTCTACACTGATTCCCTCCACGCACTAATTCCTCCTCTTGTATATTACATTTTTATAGTCTTTTCAATGCCTTTATAACCACCGGGTCAATTGACGGATATATTAGTTTTACCCTTTGAACTCTATAGCAATTTCAGAGAATAATATCACTAAGATACTCCATTAGAGCCTTATTTTTCATAAACCAGATTGTCTTCAGTATTTCGGAAATTGCTATAACATCATAATATTCAGCCCACTGCTGAAGAATTACATATTTTTCATCTCTGTTGGAGAATGATTTCTCCTTCTCTCAGCCTCCCTGCCTCCAGAATCTGACAGAATACAAACCAGGGTTCCATGGGCGTGCATACCTTTTCTCCCTTATAAGCATCTGATGCAGGACCGCCAGCACCGATCCTGACTGCTTCCAGAAGTACATCTCCACAACGAAATCTGTTCCCCTCCGCAATACTGTTCCAGTCAATCCCTTCCACAAGGAGATTTTCTCCAAACCGGCCATATCTGAATTCTTCTTCGGACTGTTCGAAATATTCTTTTACCTTCTCATAAGGAAGAAGACTGACCTGCTTTCTTCCGCCCATTCCATAATGCACATCTCCCACAAGTCCCTGCAGATCAGCTTCGCATTCATGAATATTCTGCGAGCAGGTCTTGCGTTCCTTACTGATGCATACACATAATATCTTCGCCATTTTCTGTCTCATCCTTCCTGATGTCTCTTTTATAAAAACCATGTACTGTTGTTTTTCCTGCTTTCTCAGATCGCCCAGAATGCAATATTCACATTCTTTCCTGCATTCTGCAGATGCTCCACAAGTTCTTCTGCTGCCTGTTCTTCCTTTTTTCTGTGATTCCCAGTTCCACGTTACTCTTATTGATAGCACCACCGAAGTAGAAATTAATATCCGTTGCCTGCTCAAACAGCATCACACCAAGCAATGCTGCCGCATCTTTTTTCGTTTCAGCCTGTTAAAGGACAGCCTGTCCTCCATCCATTCTTCACAATATTCAAGCAAATGCTCAATCGTAAGAAATCCCTCTGTCACCAGCTCTGTACCTTCCAGCTTATAATAGGCAGGAACGTCTCCGCTGGCAGTTTCACTAAGAGAGATCAGCTCTTTATCCAGATATCTGGCAGCACACTGTGCAGTAGTTCCGCCGCAGATTACATGATATCCCTCTGAATCGAAAAAGGACTTCAGATATCGCTCATCATGCTCCTCCTTACTTGGCGGGCCGATCATAAGGTTTACCACCTGTTTATGCCGCATCCGCAGAACAATGGCTGTAATATCATCATCCGTTTCATTCAGATTCAGATCCAGGCTGGCCTCTGCCAGATAGCCTGCCATCTCCTGTGCGCTCATCCCTTTATGGTACTTTGCCCTGCAGAAAGCCATTACATCATCTCTTCCCCAGCCGCCGTTGGTAGTTTTTCCCATTCCTGCATTGGTGACACCGTCGGACATAACGATCAGCATATCCTCATCTTTCAGTTCAAAACAGCTTTTATGGATTTCCTTCTCTTCGATCATACTTGTCTCCACCGGATAATCAAAGAGCTTGCCATCCCGGATCAGAATTGCATCCGGATTATCAAACTGATAAAGGCTTACCTGTTTCCCCTGAAAATTCAGCACTGTAAAGGTGGCATATGCCAGATTTCTCACACTGCACACAGGAAGCGTTTTTGCCACTGCACGCACTGCCTCATCCAGTTCCACCTGATTAATGATCATGGTACTGAGCATGGTCGCAGTCAGCGTGGAAAGGATATTCGCCTTTACTCCGCTCCCAAGTCCGTCAGAAAGCACCAGAACATGGTCTTCATCATTTTCTTCAATCTTATAGCAGTCCCCACAGAGAAATTCTTTCTTTTTATTCAGGCTCACATGACCAAAATCCATGCATAAGCCGTCAAATTCCACATTCAGTCCATGATGCTTATTTCTTTTCATTCTCTTCTTCACTCTCCAGAAGTATGGTATTTTTCAGTTTTTCTACTGCCACTTTGGTGTCCGCAGCAGTTTCTCCAAGAAGTCCGGCGATCTGCTGCACGATCTTCAGCTGTTCTTCTACCAGCTTATCTGCCATACGCGCAGCTTCAATCTGGGCATTATGAATCTGATCTTTATGCTTCCGCTCCTTTGTAATATCCTTCATAATGCAGAGAATCATTTTATTTTCTTTATCATTCGTCATTACGCGATCCAGATAACATTTCTGATCCTCCAGATAAATCTCATCCTGCATCAGATTCCGTTCAAAAGCCAGTATACTCGCCAGACTGTAATCATCCATGATTTCCGATACCGGTTTCCCGATCAGGCGCCGCTTTTTCGGCATATTGAACAATTTGGACGCCGCCTCATTCATCTGAATGATCTTCAGATTATAATCCACAGTTACCAGAAGTCCGGGCATGGCATTAAAGACTTTATTGGAGTAACTTTCCTGTTTTGCCCGCATATATGGAATACACATGGCAACCTCAGCCTTATTCTGGATAATGGCAATTGCCTTTTCCCTGCATGTGTTGTACCCGCAGGCACCGCAGTTTAATTCATCCTTTAGAGAAAATTTCCCCATTTCCGCCAGAGCATCCCTTATTTCTTCCTCTGAGACCTCCTCCTGTTCCTGTGCAGGACAGTAACCGAAATTCTTTCTCAGTTCAAATCCCGGAAGTTCATAGTCTCCCTGTTCTCTGTGAAAATCTTTTCCAAAGGCTGCATTCTTCACTGCCAGAACATCTGCCAGATAATGTCCCTTCTTCATCTGGAAAGAAGGACCTGCCACACAGCCGCCGCTGCATGCATACATCTCAAGAAAGCAATTTTCAAAATCCTCCGGATGAAGTTCTTCCAGAACCTCCCTGCACTGCTCCATCCCACTTACAGAAAGCCTGCGGATTCCCTTTACAGCCCCAAGCAGGTCTGTTAAACCATCCGCAATGGCGATTTCTCTGGAACGGTAGGCAATCTGCTCAGGTTCTTTCTCAGTTATGGAAATCCCTTCTTTTTTCATCCATTGCACCAGCTCTTCCAATGTGATCACATAATCCACTTCATTTCCTGAGTCTCTCAACTCTGACATAGCTGAAATACAGGGACTTACATAGACAATCTCTGCCTTCGGATATTTTTTTTCAGATAACTGGCATGAAACTGCATCATAGAGGCAGACTGTACCAGATTTCCCAGAAGATGCGGATAGTGTTTCTTGACAAGCTGTACGATTACAGGGCAGGCAGAAGAGATCATTATTCCCGGCTCTTTCTGTTCCGCAAAAAGTGCTCTGTACTGCGAAATCATCAGGCTTGCACCTTCTGCTGCATCCGCTGCATCTGCAAATCCCAGCTTCTTCATCGCTTCCCTTATTCCATTGATACCTGTTACCCCAAAACGTGCCAGATATGCCGGATGAAGAGAGGCGATAACCTGCGTCTTATTCTCCATTGCATTGCAGATTGCAGGAATCATATTCTGCTCTTCCTTGGCATCCTGCGGGCAGACAAGGATACACTTCTCACAGTAAATACACTGACTTTCTATGATCCTGGCCTGATGATCATGAACACGTATCGCCTTGACCGGGCAGTTCCGGACACATTTGTAACAGTTTTTACAACTGACTTTTTTAAACTGAAGGATTGACTGAAATCTCTGCATGCCTCGTACTCCTTATTATGTAACACTATATTTTTCACAAAAAATTATCTGTAACCATTCCGTACTTTCACAGAATGATGTACTGCCGAATGATTATTTTTGCCTTTCCATAAAGGAATATGGAGCTGCCGCAAGGACAGCAGATCCATGTGCGACAGCCCCATATAATATTTACGATACCAGATCCGGAACTTTGTCTCCGATATTGTTTTATGCTTTCTCAATCTTAATTGCGCATACCTTATATTCAGGAATTCTTGCGTATTTGTCAAGTGCGGCGTTGGTCAGCCAGTTTGCATTTCCATCCGGGAAGTGGAATGGCATCCAGCTCTCACCCGGTGAGGTCTTTGTACCTACACGAGCGGTAGATTCAATGGATCCTCGTCTGGAAGAAACTCTGACTTTATCACCGTTTTTGATACCCAGCTTATCGGCATCTACGATGTTCATTTCGATAAATGACTTACCTTCGATCTCCATAAGCTCAGGTGTCTTTCCTGTCATGGCTCTTGTTGTGTAATGATACAGAATACGTCCTGTCATGAGGATGATTGGATATTCCTCATCCGGAAGCTCTGCTGACGGTACATATTTTGCAGGATAGAACCAGCCAAGACCGCGGGAGAATTTACCAACATGCATGATCGGTGTTCCCGGATGATCCTTGGAGGTACATGGCCACTGAAGTCCCTGTCCATGAACTTCTTCACTGTCAAGACGTTCATGGCTGATACCTGCGAAGCTCGGTGTCAGGGATGCGATCTCATCCATGATCTGAGCAGAAGTCAGATGTGGCTGCGGATATCCCATGCGGTTCATCAGATCAATAATAATATCTGTATCCAGTCTCATCTCTCCAGGTACTGTGACAGCCTTGCGTACTCTCTGTACGCGACGCTCTGTATTGGTAAATGTACCCTCTTTCTCTGCATAGCTTACACCAGGAAGGATAACATCTGCATACTGAGCTGTCTCTGTCATGAAAAGTTCCTGAAGTACAAAGAAATCAAGACTCTTTAATGCTTTGATGATGTGTGTGGTGTCCGGATCAGTAACTACCGGATCCTCACCATAAATATACAGACCTTTGATCTCACCTGTGATTGCCTTCGGGAATACATCAGTTGCATGAGTTCCGATATTCGGATCAAGTTCTACACCCCATGCTTTCTCGAATTTCTCACGAACTGCCGGATCAGTAACCTTCTGATATCCCGGATATACGTTCGGCTGAGCACCCATATCGCAGGCACCCTGTACGTTATTCTGTCCACGAAGCGGGTTAACACCACAGCCTTCACGTCCAAGCTTGCCAACCATCATTGCCATATTGGACATGGACATAACGCCCTCTGTACCTGTGGAATGTTCAGTTACACCAAGGCAGTAGATGATCGGAGCACGGTCAGCTTTTGCATACATGATCGCTGCTTTTCTCAGATCGTCTGCGTCAATGTGGCAGATTTCAGCTACCTTCTCAGGTGTGTAATCTTTTACGATTTCCTTTAATTCTTCAAAACCTTCGGTACGCTCTGCAATGAACTTGTCATCCTGAAGACCTTCAGAAAGGATCACATTCATGATGCCGTTTGCAAAAGCAACATTTGTACCAGGTTTCAGTTTCAGATGGATATCTGCTTTCTTAGCCAGACCAATATCACGAGGGTCAACTACGATCAGCTTGCAGCCTCTCTTGATGGCCTGACGGATCTGCATGCCGACTACAGGATGTGCTTCCTCAGGATTGGAACCAACCAGCATGATCAGGTCTGCATTCTTTGTGATATCCTCAATTGGGTTTGTCATGGCACCTGAGCCAAGAGTCATTGCAAGACCTGATACAGATGCGGAATGACATACACGTGCACAGTTGTCTGTATTGTTTGTGCCGAAGCAGCAGCGAACCATCTTCTGTACCATGTAAATATCTTCATTGGGTGATCTGGAGCACGCAAAACCAGCAAGGGAATCAGAGCCGTACTGTTTCTTGATCTCCATAAATTTGGAAGCAACAAGATCCAGTGCCTCATCCCATGTTGCACGTTCGAATTCACCTGTCTCTTTATTCTTGATCAGCGGATATTTAATACGCTCCGGTGACTGTACGAAATCGAAACATCCGCTGCGTCCCTTAACACAGAGCAGGCCTTTGTTGGACGGTCCGTTTACAGCTTCTGTATCTACGATCTTTCCGTCTTTTACAAGGAGATAATACTGGCAGCCTGTTGCACAGTGAGGACAGGTAGTCAGAACCTTCTTGTCAATCTGGTACGGACGGTATTTCTTTCTGCGCTTCATGGTCAGTGCACCTGTCGGACAGGCCTGCACACAGTTACCACAGGATTCACAGATACCTTCGTTCCATTTATGTTTGTAATGTGCACCGATCACTGACTGGAAACCACGGTCCATAGTGTCGATTGCACCTCTTCCCACGATTTCCTTACATGTATTCACGCAGCGATGGCAGAGAATACACAGACTTGGATCATAGGTAAAGAATTTATTGGTATCATCGATGGGCATATCCTTCATTTCACCGGGATAGCTTGTCTCAGTCACACCATATTCAAAACAGTAGTCCTGTAATTTACAGTCGCCGTTTGCCTCACAGGAGAAGCAGTGTACACGGTGGTCGGAAAGAAGGAGGTCGAGAGTATCTTTACGATATGCAACTACCTTCTCTGACATTGTCTGTACTTCATCACCCTCTGAGCAGCGAAGTGTACATGCCGTATCAAATTTGGTTCTTCCGTTGTTTGTTACTTCTACCACGCACAAACGACAGGAACCATCCGGCAATACATCTTCCAGATAGCAGAGTGTAGGAATCTCCACTCCGATCTGTCTGGCAGCCTGCAGAATGGTCGTACCTTTTTCCACTTCTGCAGGAATTCCATCTATTGTCAAATGAATCATCTTTTCACCCTCCTTAATTCACAGAAATTGCGCCGAATACACAATTTTCCAGACATGTTCCGCACTTAATACACTTGGAGGTATCAATGCTGTGAGGCTCTTTCTTATTGCCTGTGATCGCACCAACCGGACAGTTTCTCGCACACTTGGTACATCCTTTACATTTCTCAGGATCAATCACATAAGAACGCATTGCCTTACATACATGAGCCGCGCACTTTTTATCAACGATATGCTCTACATATTCATCTCTGAAGTTCCTTAATGTGGAAAGTACAGGAAGCGGTGCACTCTTTCCAAGTCCGCAGAGTGAACGGTCCTTGATGAAGTTTCCAAGATGCTCCAGTTTATCCAGATCCTCTACTTCACCCTTTCCGTCTACGATCCTCTCAAGGATCTCAAGCATACGCTTGGTACCGATACGGCAGGGACCACATTTACCGCAGGATTCTCTCTGGGTAAAGCCCATAAAGAAACGTGCAACCTCTACCATACAGGTATGTTCATCCATAACAACCAGACCACCGGAACCAACGATCGCACCGTATTTCTTAACAGAGTCAAAATCAAGGGGTACATCCAGATGTTCTTCTGTCAGACATCCACCGGATGGTCCGCCGATCTGAACAGCCTTAAACGCAGCACCGGATTTCAGTCCTCCGCCGATATCAAAGATAATTTCCCTTAAAGTTGTTCCCATCGGAACCTCGATCAGACCTGTATTCTCAATAGAACCTGTCAGTGAGAAGGTCTTTGTTCCAGGAGAACCTTCTGTACCGATACTTCTGTACCAGTCTGCACCTTTGAGAATGATCTCCGGAATATTTGCATAAGTTTCTACGTTATTCAGAACAGTAGGTTTCGCCCAAAGTCCCTGCTCAACCGTACGTGGCGGTTTTACACGGGGCATACCTCTGCTTCCTTCGATAGATGCAGTCAGGGCAGAACCTTCACCACATACGAAAGCACCTGCACCACGATTGATATGCATATGGAAGGAGAATCCTGTTCCAAGGATATCATCGCCTAACAGTCCCACTTCTTCCAGAACTGCGATAGCGTGTTTCAGTCGTGCTACTGACTGGGGATACTCCGCACGTACATAAATATAACCATGCTGTGCTCTTACTGCGTAAGCTGCAAGCATCATACCTTCGATCAGACGGTAAGGATCACCTTCCATTACAGAACCATCCATGAATGCTCCCGGGTCACCCTCATCACCGTTACAAACTACATAATGAACAGGATCAGCCTGGCGTGCTACCTGAATCCATTTCTTACCTGCCGGGAAGCCGCCGCCGCCACGTCCGCGGATACCGGATTTATCAACCTGATCAATAACCAGATCCGGATCCATCTCAAACATTGCTTTCTCCAGAGCCTGGAAACCGCCGCTTGCTATGTACTCATTCAGAGATTCTGCATCAAACTTACCACAGTTCTTCAAAACAATACGGGTCTGTTTCGCGATAAACGGAATATCTTCCGGTCCGCGGCTTACTTTACCGCCTTTCTGATAAAGCAGTCTCTCGATAGTCTCATTACCCTGAACACTCTTCTCAAAAATCTCCTGGCAGTCTTCGATCTGAACCTTCGTATACTGGATCACATCGTCGCCTTTCTGGATACGAACAAGTGGTCCAAGTTCACAGACACCCTGACATCCTGTTTTCTTTATACCTACATGTGCATCTTTGTCATGAGGTCCAAACTCAATGGTAACTCCCGGAGCATCTTTGGCAATCTCCATGAATTTCTCATAGATTTTCTGAGAACCGGTTGCCACACATCCGGTACCTGAACAGACAAGAATACGACAGTCATAAGAATTAAGTTCTTTCACAGCTTCTTCTCTGATCTGCTCCAATACTTCCTTATTCTGGATCATCCCTGTTCGCCCCCTCTCAGTTTATCAATCAGCTCATCTGCCTTCTCCGGAGTCATTCTCGGATATACCTCTTCATTGACCATCATAGTCGGTGCAAGTCCGCAGGCACCAAGACAGGAAACTGTTTCCACAGTAAACATCATATCGTCTGTCGTCTTCTTTGTCTTTGACAGCCCCAGTTTCTTATAAAGTTCCTCCAGAACCGGTATTGATTTTCTTACATGACAGGCTGTTCCGTCACAGACCTTGATCACATATTTACCTTTCGCATCAAATGAGAAATTCTCATAGAATGTGGCAACACTGAACGCTTTCGCTTCTGTCACACCGATCTGCTCCGCAACATATGTAAGCAATTCTTCCGGGAGATATCTGTACACCCCCTGAATATCCTGCATGATCGGAATCAGTGATGCCGGCTTTTTACCATAGAAAGCAATGATCTCATCCGCTTTCTGATAAAATGACTGATCTAGCATTTCGCACCCTCCTTATACCTGTTTTTTCTTTTTTATTGCACTCTTTACATATTGTAACGTTAATTATATGCCTTTTTCGTCATTTTCACAAGCGCATTTATAGAAATTTTCTAATTTTTTATTATTTTCCTCTATAGATGTTTGTTTTGTTTGTCTAATTTTTATCAGCTTTGTTCAGCAATAAACCATCTCAGATGCAAAGCAAACTAAACTGAATCAAACTGAATAATTGTTACTGTTCTCAGTAACGTGGTGTGTGAACAATATAAAATGTCAGGAATATGGTAATTGTCTTATGATTCTGCCTGTGCTACACTGTCCATATGATATCAGTGACAAAAGATAAGTGTTCCGTTCTCACTGAAAATATCCGGATAAAGGAGGAGGTAAGTATGTTTTTTTGTAAAGAAAAAGAAGTGAATACAGGACGGCAGAGGGAGCTTGATCTGGTAAAGGGTTTCCTGTTGATCATGATAGTATTTATACATTCATTTCAGACAATAGGCGGTGTCGCAGCGGCCGAATCGAATGTACATAAGATTCTGTTTGCGCTCTTCATGCCGACAGGTGCCTGTCTGTATCTGTTTACCATGGGATTCGGAAGTGCTTTCACACGCCATTCCCAGCCCAAAGATATGGTTAAAAACGGCATAAAGCTGTTATTCTATCAGGGATTAAGCAATTTATGCTATGCAGCTGTAATGACAATCAGTTTTAATATAAGAAATTCCATTACAAGTGAAACTGCAGGCAGCAGAGAATTATATGACGCAAATCTTTATTCCATGCTTACATTCGTAAATATATTCTTTATAGCCGGTATGTGCTATCTGGTGCTTGCGGTCTACAGGAAATTAAAAGTAAGCTTAAGGGGATATGTCATAAGTGCTGTAATAGTCGGAATCGTATCACCATTTACAAAGCTGCTGGTTTCTGATAATCCGGCACTTAACTGGATCCTGGACATGACTTTCGGTGGAAAAGGTGAAACCAGCTTCTGCTTCTTCCCGTATTTGAGTTATGTATTTCTTGGATATGTTTTTGGAAAAGTGCTCAGAAGAATCCCTGAAGATGAAAAAGGAAACTTTTATAAAGAAAGCGGGATCATATGTGGGATTACTGCGGCGGTATGGTTTATATGCTGCATTGTACTACATCCGGGCATTGAAGGATTCTTTAATTATATGATCGAACAATACAGAATCCCGGGGCTTGCAAAGGTACTCGGAAGTTTCTGCAGTATCATATTTGTGTTTGCAGCTGCATTTCGTATCATGCCAATGATGGAAAAATGGAAATTCGGATATAATAAACTGTGTTATTACTCAAAACAGATTTCAAAGATGTATGCCGTACATATCGGAGTTTACTGGACACTTGCCGGTTTTGCTGCTTTTTACGAATTTGGGGTAAAAGATGCCTGATATTGTCAGTGGCAGCACTGATCGTGACTGATCTTCTTGTACATGGATACATCATAATTACAGATAAAATAAAAAACAGAAAATAGCAGAATGCTTTTTATCTGCATAAAAAAACAGACCACATTTTATGATCTTTGTTTCATAAAATGTGGTCTGCCTGTTTCATGCGTTCTTTTTATTGAGCCTGGAAATAATATCCAACGCCCCATTTGGTGTGTACATACTTCGGTTCACTTGGATTGGTTTCAATCTTCTCACGGAGACGGCGGATATGTACATCCACAGTACGCACATCACCCGGATACTCATATCCCCATACAATGTTCAGCAGGTTCTCACGACTGTAAACCTTATTCGGATTAAATACCAGAAGCTCCAGTACATCAAATTCCTTTGCTGTCAGATTAATCTCTTTACCTGCAATAAATACACGTCTGCCTTCACAGTCCATACGAAGATCGCCCACCTGAATGCTCTTTGCCTTTTCTTTCTCCTCGTGGTCGCTTCCCGCACGGCGCATGATCGCTTTGATACGTGCCTTAACTTCCAGGATATTGAACGGTTTGGTGATATAATCATCCGCACCATATTCAAGACCAAGGATCTTATCCATATCCTCACCCTTAGCTGTCAGCATCACGATCGGCACATTGGAAAATTCGCGGATCTGCTGGCATACTTCCAGCCCGTCCATCTTCGGCAGCATCAGATCCAGAAGGATAATATCATATTTTTTATCTTTTGCTTTCTCTACTGCCTCTTCTCCATCATAAGCGCAGTCTACCTCCATACCATCCTGTTCCAGACTAAAACGGATTCCTTTTACGATCAGTTTCTCATCATCTACTACCAAAAATTTTCCTGCTCATTCGGTTCTCCTTATCCTACTACTATCTCATCTTTTATCTTTGCAAAAGTACCTTCTTTGATACCCTGTACATTCATAATATCCTCTATCGCAGCAAATGGCCCGTTCTCTTCTCTGTAGGCAATAATCGCCTGCGCACGTGTTGCACCGATCCCCGTCAGCGTAGTAAGCTGAGCTTCATCTGCTGTATTTATGTTGATCCTGTTATCCTGCTGAACCTGAGCGGTCATCCCCGTGTTCTGCCCTGTCCCGGCACTTCCATTCATCTGTCCATCTGATGCCCCGGACATCTCTGCCGGATCCAGTCCCCTGCCGCTCCATCTCTTCCTGTGTGAGAATATAAAAGCTGTTGTCCGTCTGTCAGAACTCCTGCACGGTTTACACAGGTTAGAGCTGCCTCGGGAAGATATCCTCCCGCCGCCTCAATCGCCTGAAACACCCGGCTCCCGGCTGCCAGCTGAAAAACTCCCGGATTCGCAACTGCTCCGCAGACATCAACATAGATCATCGCCTGCTGCATTTCCTTATCAGAAACTGCTTCTGACCCATTATCTATATCAGCATCTGAAGTATGTTTCCCGGAATCACTTCCTGTCCCATTACCTGCATCTGAACCATCTGATTCTGCCTGTTTTTTCCGGAACTCTGCAGAATTGCCACCATCATTCTGTCGGTCTTCTGTATCAGCTTTCTTCTCATCTGTATCTTTCTTCGACTTCTTTCCTGATGTTTTCTCTTCTGATGACTCCGCATCCACCTCTGCTTTCGCTTCCTGCAATCCATCTATCAGAAACTGTGCCTCTCTGCTCTTACATCCTGTCAGTCCTGTAAGAAACAAAGTTCCACATAATATCAGTGTCACAGTATAACAACACCTGTTTTTATTTTTGTCATAAGGGTCCTCCTCTTATTTCTCAGAGTAAGAGTCCCCCTGTCCATAATGCCACCCTTATTGTAACGAAATCTTAATGATTTTACAATAGTAAACTCTTATTTTTGCCACTTAAATATAACAATTCCGGAAATTGCAATCAGCAATCCAAGGATTTTGCGCCATTCAAAGGGTTCTTTATCTACCCCAAACAATCCAAATAATTCAATTACATAAGCAACTGCCAGCTGCGAAATGACGATCAGCATTGCCGCCCTGGCAGGTCCAAGAGCTCCCATGCTCTGGATTACTGTAATTGTAATAAACGCTCCGATCACACCACCAAGGAGTGTATATTTATTGTCCACCTGCCAGAGCGCAGCCACACTTTCCCGTCCTGTGAAAAGCCAGGCAAGAACACAGACTGCAAAAGCCGACAGCTGCACCCAGCCGGTTGATACCCAGAGACTGGTCTGCTTTGTCACCTCCGTGTTAAAAACACCCTGAATACTCATCAGCGCCCCTGAAATCAATGCCACTATAAATCCCCACATAAATCTGCCCTCCTGAATAATATGATCATTCTGCTTACTCCGGTAATCATTCCTGTACCGAAAAGAGGCACCGCCTTTTAGCAGTACCTCTTGTTTTCTTTAGTATTAGTCTATTCAGTTACGAAAAAATCATACAGCAAATTTCTTCATTGTGGAGTATGGACTGTAAACTCTGGATTTATCCTTGGAGGTCTTATTCCAGAAACGTACTGTCACATACCAGGTGCCTTTTGACAGATATCTGAAAGATGCCTGTGGCTTGCCGGTTGAGGAAACTGTCTGGCTGAATTTGCCAGTCTGGAGCATATTTGATTTCTTGCTGATCACGAAGTCATAACCCTGAGCACCTGCACATCCTTTGGAAAGTTTGACAGTAAGCTTGTTTCTGTCAATGGAATAGCTGGAAATCTTTGTGTTGGCAGGTCGCAGGTATGCACCGTTTTCATCTGTGATACTTCCGTCTGTGTGAATGACTCTGCCATTGAGAGATTCTGTACCAAATGCTTTTGATGATTATAACTTTTGATATATTTAGTGTACCAAATTATATTTACAACGTATAAGTTCCATATCAAAATGTACTGCAATGTAGTTATTCAAATCTGATCATGCACCCAGAACAGCAGATATCTTAATTTCTTTTTCCGTTTCACTGAGGTCAAAATCGCCGCCATCTTCCACAGTCATGTGTACCTCATACAGTACATCTTCTGTCAGCGTATCCGGTGTTTCACCATCTTCTGTCTGGATATGCCATTTCTCTGCCGGAACTTCTTTCAAGGTACCATCTGTACCATATGCATACAGCTTCAAAGAACCTGTTTCCCCTGAGATTCCTTTCATACGTATTGCAACGGTCGTATTCGGATGTACATTCTCAACTGTGATCGTGTTCAGCCATCCTTCCACATCTCCCTGTCCACCGTCTGCCGCAAATTTCTCCTGACTTAACACATTGCGCATTGCCTGATCCAGATCCACCTTGCGGTAAGGCATTTCCGGCAGATATACAAACCTGTCCTGAAGTCTCAGAAGTTCCAGATAACCGGTCGGACAGTAAAGTGAATTTCCGCTATTCCCGGCATACATACCGATAGCCATGTTATTGTATCCCGGTTTGTCAGAAATATCCATGGTAAATACAGTCTCGCCTGTCTCAAAATCAAGCATGATATACTGCCACATACCAGTTTCCAGATTCTGTACATATCCGTAAATATATCCTGTTGCAGTGGACAGCTTCATCATGGAAGTGTCAGACAGATCACTTCTGCACCAGATACTCTTCATCTCATATCCGTCCTCCGTCTTAACTGTATCCACACGTTCTATACCCGGTGCGATCATTTTATTGCCCTGTCTCAGCCAGCCCACATCATAAATATTCTCATAGCTTTGTATTGAGGAATCATTATCTGCTTCTCCAAGCTTCGCACTTCCTGCACCAAACCAGTTACATACGATCGTGCTTACTGTTCCCTCTCCATCATCATATACAATTGCAGAATTTTCCACAGACACCTGTGTACCTTCCGGAAGCTCATCTATAACAGGCATACTCGCAACCTGTTCTCCTGTTTTCATATCCACCGCAATAAGATTTACCGGATCCTGATTATCTGTAAACATAACCAGATCGTTGGTCAGAGACGGGGAACATCCACCTCCCCATGCAAGACCGCCACCTGTCGTCTCATCACCTTCTTTGCTTTCCTTGGCACCCACACTTTTATAGGAAGTTTCCCAGACTTTTTTCACACCATTATCCGCCTGGAGCAGATAACACTTCAGATTTGTCAGAATGACCGCACCCTCCTTAGATGCCGCAATACCATTCTCTGCACCCTCTCCCGGTTCCAGTTCATATACAAACACTGCATCTGACAGATCCACATCTTCTCCATTCAAGATCTTATCGATAGCTGCACGTGAAACATAGCCAAAGGTTCCCTGCTGTTTTCTGTCAGGATAAATGCGGAAGCCTCCTGTTGCAAACCAGAGATTTCCCTCATAGTCAAAAACTACAGATAACAGATTCTGATCCAGTGTTTTTCCAAGTGCAGCCTCTGCTGCTGCTTTAATATCAATATCCAGCACTTTCTCAAATTCCGGAAGTACATTTCCCTCCTCATCTGTAGCCTTAAGCATAAGTACCCGATTATCGTTCGTCGGACACACAATGCGATTGCTCTCATCTACAAAAGAATATGAACTCTGTATCAGATAGCTTCCATTGTCATGCTGTTTTGGTGAAAAATAGCCCAAAGTCTGTGCCTCATCTGCATTAATATCACGGATCGCCAGGCCACCCAGAAGCGGAACCACAGAATGTCCATAGGAATCAAAAAAGACTGCCGGCGAAGCATTGGGATTAACTTTTTCATAAGAAACATTGATCTCAGAATAAATATCAACAGGCAATACCTCATCTGTTGAATCTGTATTATAGCAGTCATGATGAATATTGGAATCACTTGCTGCCATATAAGGATTCACATCCATAACCTCGGTGTAAGTGTCTTTATAGGCAGTTCTGATGTCTGACCTGCATTTTCCTCTGTCTGTGTTTCTTCTACCTGTGTTTCTTCTACCTGTGTTTCCTCTGCACGTACCATATTTATTGACGGTTCAGATGTTGTAGCTGCTATAAAAGCGATCATTGCAAGAATTAAAGCTCTTTTCTTCATAATTGTTTTTCCTCCTGAGTGTTTTTGTCATATTACATTTCTGTGTTCAAAACCAGATGGAGAGTCCTTCTTTTATTTTCTGCTCTTCCACAGGTTTCATAAAAAAATATTCTATCCGCATCCTGAACGCATGAAGCGAAAAATCAAGATCACTGCACCAGATAATCCCACATTTCGGATACAGGGAACGGAGATGTTCTGCCGCATTCAGCCCGGACACACCTGGCAATGCAAGAAACACCACTGCCGGTACTGTTTTTCGTGTCCGCCCCAAAAACCGTTCCTGATCCTGATAGATTTCAATCAATGGAAAAACATTCTTTTCTGTACAGTAATTTCTGATGTATTCCGCACAGTTCTGTCCTTCCTGTTCCTGATCAGTCAATATGGCAATACAATACACGACATCCCTCCTCTTCCATTTGATGTACTCCCATTTGTTATCCTCATTATAAAAAAGTCAGAAATTTTTTCAATAATTCTGTCACGAAACGACAGAAAATGACACGAATTGTAAATCTATGGTATTGTTTTGTGATATACTTATAGCAGAATTTTATAATATCAGGGTCAAAAGGTCAAAAAGTCGTTCGTGCTTGCACGATAAGACTTTTGAACTTGGGACCCGCCAAACATGAGAAAGTAGCGATTTACGCAGTAAATCAGCGGATTTCGAATGTTTGAGAATTGCGGGAGCTGCTTTGCAGCGGAGCAATTCGTAGATATCAAGTTAGGGGCAAAATGCCTTTTGACCCTAACATCATTTTATAAATAAAGGAAGATTTACTATGAGAATTGCAATTGTTGATGATATTTCAGAAGAACGGACACTGCTTCACAACAGACTGGAATCTCAGTTTTCCAGGCGCAATGTCCATACAGATATATTTGAATATGAAAATGGAGAAACTTTTCTCACTTCAGCGAAGGAATGTCCTTTCACTGTAGCGTTTCTGGATATTTATATGAATGGTTCTAACGGAATTGATACAGCAAAAGAAACTTTCGCAGATCAGATACTGACTGTCTGCTGATCTTTACAACAACTTCTACCGACCCATGCGTTTAGAG
>ENA-OQOA01000318-OQOA01000318.1-human-gut-metagenome-genome-assembly--contig:-NODE-318-length-22803-cov-6.034133_pt1 | contig 22803 bp, 20 predicted proteins | sample MGYA00242633_ERZ504888 | MGnify/ENA primary metagenome ERZ504888 (study PRJEB26092, sample SAMD00036372) | human gut metagenome | host: Homo sapiens | study: EMG produced TPA metagenomics assembly of...
TTCTTCTGCAACGATTCCGTGCCACAGCTTTTTTCTCTTCGAGACCATCTTCGGACACTTATCCTGAAGTTTTCTTGTTTTATTCCATCTGGCGTCTCCGGCCACTTGCCTTGTCGATACAATTCAACGCAATTCTTTTTGTATTCGTAGCTGTACTTCATGAAAATACCCCCAATCCTGGGTGTCCAGAATTGGGGGTACATATCACAGGAAGTGCTGAGCGGGGGCGTTCTGTTCCCCAGATACAACAAGGCCCCCGTCTGGCGCTTGCGGCGACGCCAGAGGGGGCCTTGCTGTTTGGGGTATTGCTTTGGTGTGAGGAGGAATCATGTGCAAGGGGCGGTTGCGGCCCCGCACCCTTGTGAGCTATAGTATACCCGAATTACCGGCCAAAATCATGTCTTTCCTGTGAAAGATTTGTTAATCGGGCTGTGAAATTTCTGGAGCGGAAATGCAGCGCTTTACTTACAGCGTCTCGATGTCGCTCACGGTGATTTCGTCAGAGCGGGAATTTTTGGTGTAGGTCACGCGCTGATTGCCGCAGGTAAAGCTAACGGCGACGGTGTGGCTGGAACTGTACCAGCTGTCATAGGTCGGCTGGTTGATTTCATACTCCAAGAGAACACTGCGCTCCTCGCCGGGTCTGATGGTGAGACTGTCATAGGTGCGCCAGATGTCTGCATCTCCCACATCCCGTGCGCCGAAGCGGAACGGGGGGATGGGGGTGCCATCCAGCGTAGTGGCAAAGTTATCACCGCTGAGCGTCACGGGCTTCGAACCAACATTGGTCATGACGATTCTGAAAGAGATCTCGTTGACGGGAACAGTGGCATTTGCGGCCCAATATCTGCTTCTGCCAATTTTGCAATCCGCAGCCACGATGCCGCCGACTGCACCCTCGATCAAAGCCTGATTGACAGCCTCATTGGTGGAAGAGCAGGCCGTCAGGGCAGCGGCCGCAGCCACAGCGCCCAGACCCCTCAGGAATACTCGGCGGGAAAACATCTCAGACATTCTTCATACCTCCGTGCGGGCGGGACGCGCCCTGTTTTGACTCGATGATAGCATAGAAAAGCATGTGGTACAAGCGGTTCAATGTAATATACAACGTGGCATCTCACAGCGCCGCGTGCTGACGGCCCATCTCTACATAAGCTTCGGCGTTCTCGATGTTGTGGGCCAGCTGGTCGTCCCGGATGGTCTTGATGACCCGGGCGGGCACGCCTACCGCCACCGAGTTGTCGGGGATGACCATTCCTTCAGGCACCAGCGCCCCGGCCCCGATGATGCAGTTTTTGCCCACGACGGCGTGGTTGAGGATGGTAGCATGCATCCCGATGAGGCTGTTGTCCCCCACCGTGCAGCCGTGGACGAGGGCGCTGTGGCCTACCGTGACGTTTTTGCCCAGAACGACCTGCCCGCCGGGGTCGCAGTGGAGCACGGCGTTGTCCTGCACGTTGCTGTTCTCGCCCAGTATCAGCGCGCCCTCGTCGGCCCGCAGTACAGCCCCGTACCAGATATTCACGCCCCTGCCCAGCGTCACGTCGCCCAGAACCGTCGCATTCGCTGCCACGAAGACAGCGCCCTCATCCCGGGGCATTTTTCCACCAAAGGAGAGCATCATTGTTGAAAAACCACCTTTCTCTTTTGCTTCATTTATGGTATTCTTTATTATAGCTCTTATTGTCGGAGCAAGGAAGCCCCCAGGCTTCCGAAGGAGTATCAATTTATGCAGTTTCATCCCTTTGCGCGGCGGCTTCTGGCTCTGGCCCTGACCGCTGCATTCGTGACCACAGCGGCACTGTCCGGTTTTGCCGTCTACGCGATGCCCATTCAGGCCGCCTACCCGCAGGAATCCATCTACCTCTTCGATGCCGACACCGGCGAAGCTCTCGTGGAGCAGAATCCCGACCTTCCCCGCTGCGTTGCCAGTCTGACCAAGATGATGACAGCCCTTCTCGTGCTGGAAAGCGGCACCGACCTCAATGCCGGTATCACCATCCCGGCCAGCCTCACGCCGGAACTTCAGTCCATCCGGGCCAACCGGGGCCACACCATCGGCCTGCAGGCCGGTGAGACGGTGCGCCGCATCGATATGATGTACGCCATGCTCCTGCCCAGCGCCAACGACGCGGCCAGCGTGCTGGCCGTCGATACCTCCGGCAGTCTGGCCGCCTTCGCGGCTCAGATGAACGTCCGGGCCAGCCAGCTGGGCTGTAAGGCCACCCATTTCACCTGCCCCCACGGCCTCTACGACGGCGGCAACTACTCCACGGCCCGTGATATGGCGAAGATCGCGCTGGCCTGCTATGCGGACCCGACCTACCGCCAGATAGCGGACACGGTCTCCTATGAACTGCCCGCCACCAACCTGCATCCGGCCCGGACGGTCACGACCACCAACAAGCTTTTGCAGCCCGGCAGCGGCTATTACCGCAGCGATGCCCACGGCATGAAGACCGGCTTCACCACTCAGGCCGGGCGGTGCTTCGTCACCTTTGCCCAGCAGGACGGCCATACGTACGGGCTGGTCATCCTGGGCTCGAACTCCCAGAATATCTTCCGGGAGGCGGCAGAACTGTTCGACTGGGCCTTTACCAGCCCCGAACTGCACCCCGCCCCGGCAGAGCCCGAGGCCGAACCCGAGAAGCACGGGCTGAGTGCATTCTGGCACAAAGTGTTTGGCTGATGTTTGAATGTTAAGGAGGACAAGCCTATGAATCGACCCACCTTCCTGCGCCGGAGCACGGCGCTGCTGCTCACGCTGGTGCTGATGGTCTGTGCCGCCCTGCCCGGGTTTGCCGCTTATCAGATGCCCATCCAGACGGCCAGCGACACCGAGTCGGTCTATCTCTTCAATCTGGATACCGGCAAGCCCATCCTCAGGCAGAACTCCGACCAGCAGCGCTACATCGCCAGCCTCACCAAGATGATGACGGCCCTGCTCTTCCTCGAGAGCGGCAAGGACATGAACGCTGAGATCACCATCCCCACCAGCCTGACCCAGGAGTTCAAGGACATCCAGAACGCCAACGGCTCCACCATGAACCTCCGCATCGGCGAGACGGTGCGCCGCATCGACCTGCTCTACGGTCTGCTGGTGGCCAGTGCCAACGACGCGGCCAGCGTCATCGCCAGCGACGTCTCGGGCGGCGACCTGACGGCCTTTGTGGCCCAGATGAACGCCCGCGCCAAGGAGCTGGGCTGCACGGATACCACCTTCTCCTGCGTCCACGGCCTGTACGACTACGGCAACGTCTCCACGGCAGAGGACCTTGCAAAAATTGCCGCTGCCTGCTACGCCAACGAGACCTATATGCAGGCCGCGAACACCCTCACCTATACGCTGCCCGCCACGAACCTGCACCAGAACGAGCGGACCATCAAGGCCACCAACCTCATGCTGGACCCGGAGTATGCCTATCACCGCGACTATGTCCGGGGCATGAAGACCGGCTTTACTACCCTCGCAGGCCGGTGCTTCGTCACCTTTGCCCAGCAGGACGGCCACACCTACGGCCTCGTGGTGCTGGGCAGCGATATGAACAACATCTACCGCGAGTGTGCGGAGATCTTGGACTGGGCCTTCTCCAGCTTTTCTGACCGTCAGCTGGTGGACACGGAGACGGTGCTCACCACCGTCCCGCTGACCAAGTGCCGCACAGAGGAAGCCGTGGAGCTCTACGCCGCCGGCGGCCTCAGCGGCTACGGCCACGCCGACGATGAAGTGACCTTCGAGTTCTCGGTGCCGGAGAGCACTTCGGCCACCGTCAAGGAGGGTGCTGTGCTTGGTACGGCCACCGTCTACCTCGACGGCTACGAGATGGGAACGGTGGACCTCGTGACCCACAAAGAATATGTGTCTGACTTTCGCACCGACGCCAAAACGACCCTTCTTCTCATGGCCGCGCTCATCGGCATCCTCATCGTGCTGGGCTTCCTGACGATGGTGGCCGGCGGCGGTTCGCTGAACCTGCGGCGGCGGAGTCGGTCCCGCAGAAGATAATCGAATCAAATAACAACAGCAAAAGCTCCCCGGAAGGGGAGCTTTTGCTTTATCCAAGCTTCGCTGCAAGAACGGAAAGGGTGATCTTGGGGTTCACCTGCGCGGCGAGCCGCTGAATGGCCGCATCGGCCAGCGAGAGGGCGCGGCGGGCAGCGTCACCTGTCAGAGGGGTGCTGGCGCACCCCCCGGAGCCCGGCGGCGGCCACGGCCCGGAAATCGCCCAGCAGGGCCGCTGCTGCGGCCTTGTCCTTCTCGTACCCGGCCAGCAGGACGGCGGCGGCATAGCTGTCGTGAGCCGCCGCAGCCTTGGCCAGCGTCAGGGCCTTTTCCACCTGTTCCCGGCGGGCGTCGTCCCGGGAGGCGGCGAGCACTGTGCCGATGTGGCCGTCGAACAGCTCACTGTAGAGCCGGGCCTGCTTTTTGTCCACGCCCTGCCCGATGCACCACCGGGCGCATTCCTCGGGGCTGACCGGGGCCACGGCGAAGCTGATGCAGCGGCTGCGGATGGTGGGCAGCACACCGGCCAGCGAGTCTGCCGTCAGCAGGAAGAGCACGCCTTCCGGCGGCTCCTCCATCACCTTCAGCAGGGCGTTGGCGGATTCCTCGTTCATCCGCTCCACATGGTAGAGCAGGACGGCGCGGCCCTCGGCGGAGAGGCTGGTATTGAAAATTTCGGTGCGCATGGCCTTGACCTGACTGACGAGATACCGCCCGCCCGAGCCCATGCCGGTGACGGAGATGGCCTCCCGCACCACGCCGGTCTCGATGCGGCCGCTGTCGCGGTCGCCGGCTTTGCCCACGGCACGGCAGCATTCGCCCCGCAGAAGGGCCTCAGCAGGCGCGCCGCCTGCGGGGTAAAGATAGTCTGCCGCCACGCACCGGGCCGCGTAGCCCGCGCCCAGGCCCGTCTCGCCCGCCAATAACACGCTGTGGGTCAGACGGCGGCTGCCCAGCATCAGGCGGACGCTGTCTTTCAGGGCTGCGTTGCCCGCAAGGCGGTCGATCATCATGTGCGGCTCACCTCCGGTTCTTCCGCTTCCACTGCTCCCGGCGTATCCACGCCCGGACGCTGCGCAGTGCCTGCGGCCCGAAGAAGAGCACAAATCCCAGCATACTCAGCAGATAGCTCACCTTATACAGCCACCCGGCAGTCAGGAAGCTGAACAGCCACATGGCAGCGGCGAAGAGACCGAAATACTTCACCCTTACCGGGATGACGAAGAACAGCAGCACCTGCACCTCGGGGTAGAGCATGGCGAAAGCCAGCAGCAGCGACAGCGACAGGCAGTAGGTGTCGGCGGGGATGCCGGTGACGAGACAGCCCAGCGCGGTGCCGATCATCCCTAGCAGAAAGTAGAGGTTGAAGCGGAAATCGCCCCATTCCTTTTCCAGCGCCGTGCCGATGAACCATGTGAAGTAGATGCCGAGGATGACGCTCAGCGGCCCGCCCCCGAAAACGGGATAAAGACGAAGGTGATGAGCCGCCACACCTGCCCCATCAGCAGCAGGCTCCGGCTCAGGCCGAGATAGACTGAGATGAATTGGTTGACGAACAGCTCGATGGCGTAGACTAAGATCTGTCCGCCTACGATGATAGAGATGAGGTTCGGGATGCAAAAGCGGCCGTATTTCCGCTCAAGGCGGGAGATCCAGTTCATAGACAGAAGCCTCCGTGAAAAGAATTTTTGCGGCCCATGTCCGGGGCCGTTTTCTGTCTTTCATTGTATCATGTTTGCCCGGCCCATTCAAGAAAATCCGTGGGAAGTGCGGGACTCCATTTTGGTGCGTTATCGGAAGAGTATCCCAGCTGGAATGATTTTTTAACTTTTTCCACTGGGTTTTCCACCGATTTTGTGAAAAAGAAGCGGGGTTTCCCACAGTGTTTTCCACTTTTTCCACCGAGTTTTCCACAGAAAATTGAGCTTTGGGTTATACACGATGTATTCTAAAAAAACGGGAAAAGAGGGAAAATCTGGGGAGAAAAGAGGTCACAGAGCCTTTTTTTGAAAAGAAAGTCGAGGCCAAAAATTTATTTTCTGCGGCGTTTCGCGCTGGGGGCAAAAGCGCCTCTCCCCTCTGGAATTTTTGGCGCAGGAGTTTTCCACAAACGCTGCCCGGCAAAAACCATGTGTGGAAAACCGTGGGAAAACCCGGGTTTTCCACAAACTTCTCAGGGAAAAAAGAAAAGCGCTCCCGGGGCCGGACGGCCCGCAGAGGCGCTGGAATGCTGGAAAATTTATACGGCCCCATAGATGCCGTGGACGGAGACTTCGCCGGTGAAGACCTTCTCCTCGCCGCTGTCGGTGCGGACGATGAGCTGGCCGTCGGTGTCCACGTCGATGGCTGTGCCGCTGCCTGTGCCGCCGCCCGGCAGATCGAAGGTGACGTGGCGGCCCAGGTTGACGCAGGCCGCCTTGTACTCGTCCCGGAAGGGAGCGAAGCCCTCCCGCGCGAAGGTGTAGAGCGGACGGTCAAAGCCGAAGTCCGTCAGCGCCTCGGCCAGCCACTGGGGGTCGGCGGCAAGGTCCACTTTCGCGCCCTGCAGCTCGAGGGAGGTGCCGTTGGGCAGGTTTGCGGCGTCGAAATAGCTCTGGGGCTGTGCCAGATTAATGCCGATGCCGCAGACGATGCCCCGGCCCTGCATCTGGAAGCCGTAGCTGACGCTCTCGCAGAGGATGCCCACGATCTTTTTGCCGTTCAGCAGCAGGTCATTGGGCCATTTTATCTGGCAGTCCACGCCGTAGCGCTGGGCCAGCTGATCGCGGACGGCAAGGCTTGCCAGCAGCGGCAGGGTGGCAGGCTGAGCCAGCGGCTCCCGGATGACCGCCGTATAATAGAGGGCGCGGCCCTCGGCGTTCACCCAGCTGCGGCCAAGACGGCCCCGGCCTGCGGTCTGATTGGTGGTGTATACCGCGCCCACCGGGCCGAACTCTTCAAAATGCTCTTTTGCGTAAGCGTTGGTGCTGCCGCACTCGGACAGCCAGCGCACCTCGTTGATGCTCATGCTTTGGGTACCTCTTTGTGCTCGTGGCTGACCACCTTGCCGTCGGCAAGGGTCAGGATGCCGTAGGTGTTGGGGCCGGTGTAGCACCGGCCGCAGGAGCCGGGGTTGAACAGGAACACCCCGCCCCGCTCTTCTGCCACCGGGATGTGGGTGTGACCGAAGAGAGCGACGTTCGCGCCCCGGGCTGCGGCTGCGTCAGCCAGCGTGTCGAGGTCGTATTTCACCCCGTACATATGGCCGTGGGTGTAGAAGACGACCACCCCGTCAAAGGCGGCAAGCCCGTCCAGCGGCTCCAGCGCACCGAAATCGCAGTTTCCGGCTACCGCATAGGCCCGCAGAGAGGGGTAAAAGGTGAGCGCCTGCTCGAGGTCGCGCAGGCCGTCGCCCAGAAAGATGAGCGCGTCGATGCTGTCCGCCTCGGCGGCCAGAATGTTTTCGATGGCCAGACGGCTGTTGTGGCTGTCGCTCAAAATCAGAAGTTTCGTCACGGGAAAAGGATCCTCCTCAAATTTTATTCCGGGTCGCGCTGCTGGATGGTCAGCAGTGCCTTATATACTTCGCTCTTGGAGTAGGGCGTCCCCTGGGCTGCGGCCTTGGCGGCGGCAGTGGGGCCGAAGCCCTGTCCGGTCAGCTCGAGGGCGCGCTGTGCGGCCTGCTCGAGGGTCATTTCTGCTTCCGGCTCTGTGGAGGCTGGCGCACCGGCCATGACCAGAACATACTCGCCTCTCGGCTCGTTGGCGGCGTAGTGGGCCTGTGCCTCCCCGAGGGTGGTCTTCCAGATCTCTTCGTGGAGCTTGGTCAGCTCACGGCAGAGGGTGATGCTCCGCTCCGGGCCGAAGGCGTTCACGAGGTCGTCCAGCGTCGTGCGCAGCTTGTGGGGGGCTTCGTAGAAGATGACGGTCCGCTTTTCACCCAGAAGCTCAGCAAGACGCTCTTTCTTCTGCTTCCGGTTCACGGGCAGGAAGCCCTCGAACACCCAGCGGGAGGTGTCCTGGCCCGAGACGGCCAGCGCCGTCACGCAGGCGGACGCCGCCGGGACAGGCACGACTTTGATGCCCCGGGCCAGCGCGTCCCGCACGATGACCTCGCCCGGGTCAGAGACGCAGGGCATTCCGGCGTCAGAGCAGAGGGCGCAGTTCTCGCCCGCCTCAATGCGGCGCAGGATGCCCTCGCCCTTCTGCAATGCGTGCTCGTAGTAGCTGACCATCGGCTTTTTCAGGCCCAGATAGTTCAGCAGCCGCATGGTCACGCGGGTGTCCTCGGCGGCCACGAAGTCCGCCGCGCCGAAGGTGGCGGCCACGCGGGGCGGCATGTCGTCCAGATTGCCGATGGGGGTTGCCACGATATAAAGAATACCGGCCATGATTGACCTCCCTGATGTTGTCATTTTACTTCTCCGTACATCGCCGCCCCGGCGGTGATGAGCACATCCGGTTCGATGCGCAGGCCGGTGCGGCGGTTTTTCTGGGCTTCCACAAGAAAAAGCCACGGTGCGGCGTCAGGCTTATTCTTCACAAAGGCCAGACGCTTCGGCTCGAGGCGGTGCGCCCGCAGCACAGCCAGCACCTCGGCCAGACGCTCGGGCCGATGGCAGAGGGAGAGCTTTCCGCCGTCTTTCAGCAGGCGGAAACCACAGGCGCAGACATCCTCGAGGGTGCAGTCCGTCTCGTGGCGGGCCGTGGCACGGCCCGCGTCGGTGCTCTGCGGCCCGGCGGTAAAATAGGGCGGGTTGCAGGCGCAGACATCGAACTGGCCCTCCCCTTCCCGGAAGGTGCGCAGGTCGGTGAGATAAGGGGTGATGTGCCCGATGCCCTGCGCGGCCACAGCCTCCTGTAAGAGCGCACTGGCCTCGGGCTGCAATTCCACGGCGGCGCAGGGGCCGCGATGGCCCCGGTCGTGCCACTCAAGGCTCACGATGCCGCAGCCGGAGCACAGGTCTGCCGCCTTCTGGCTGCGCCGCGGCTCGCAGAAACGGGCCAGCAAAAGCGCGTCCGAGCCGAACCGGTGGACGGCGGAGCAGTATACTTCTGTTTTATTATACAAAATCTCGGTAGAATGTTCCATACGCCCAGCCGAAATCCTCCGACAAAATATTGTGTCCCGAAAGATGAAAAAATTATGCAAGAAAGAAAAGCAGCAGACCCGCCTGGCAGGTCTGCTGCTTTTGATGCGTTATTCGCGCGCTATCTGCTAAAAATTATTCAGCGGTGATAGCACCGGTGGGGCAAGCGCCCTCGCAAGCGCCGCAATCGATGCAAGCGTCTGCGTTCACAACTGCAACGCCGTTCTCAACAGCGACTGCACCAACGGGGCAAGCGCCCTCGCAAGCGCCGCAGCCAACACATGCGTCAGAAACCTTGTGTGCCATAATAGAACTCTCCTTTATCTCCCCGTGCTCAGTATTTATGAAGAAATCTGCCCCTGCACGGCTCTGGCAGACCCCTCGGAAATCGTATCCTTGACTGCATTTTAACAAAGCCGTTTCAAAAAGGCAAGACTAACCGTACCCGCCCAAAAGCAATTTTTCGTTTTTGGTGGGTTGCACAAAAGTACAGGCTAACTTTTGGAGAAATTTGAAGAGGTTTTTTGGCGAAAATCACGAAGCAAAGTTAGTTTTAACAGACTAACTGTTCAGAGACCCCGCCATTTCCAGCCTCTTATTTTTTATCTTTTCTGCCACAGCCGGGGCAGGACGAGGTGCCGTCGGCGTTGGCCGAAGCCACCACCGGGGCAGGGTCGCGCACGCCGGAATAATCGTCGTCCGGGTCGGGGCGGCGGGGTGCGCGCTTGCCGCCGGAGATATACTGGCAGACGCTCACCTTATAGTACCGGGGCGCGAAGGCCTCGGTGCCGCAGCGCACCCGCAGATAGCCGGAGATGGGGTTGACCTCGAGCACGGTGCCGAGGCCGTCCGGCGTGCGGACGGTGCTGCCCACCATGGGCATGATGCTGTTCAGGTACTCGTAGGCGCTCTCCTCGTAAGCCAGGCAGCACATCAGGCGGCCGCAGGCACCACTGATCTTGGTCGGGTTGAGGGAAAGACCCTGCTCTTTTGCCATCTTGATGGAGACGGGCTGAAAGTCTTTCAGGAAGCGGCTGCAGCAGAAGGGCTGGCCGCAGATGCCCAGACCGCCTATCATCTTGCTCTCGTCGCGCACACCGATCTGGCGCAGCTCGATGCGGGTGTGGAAGATGCCGGCCAGGTCCTTGACCAGCTCACGGAAGTCCACACGGCCATCGGCGGTGAAATAGAACATGATCTTGGAGCGGTCGAGGGTGTATTCGGCCTCCACCAGCTTCATTTCCAGCCCGTGGCGGGCGATGCACTCCTGGCAGGTGTGGTAGGCGCGCTTTTCGTCCTCACGGTTCTGGCGCATCCGGCGCACATCCACGCTGTCGGCCATTCGGGTGATGGGCTTGAGGGCCTTGGGGACAGCAGAGTCGGCGATCTCCTTCACGCCCTGCACCACTTCGCCGCACTCCACGCCCCGGGCTGTCTCGACGATAACATAGTCGCCGGTCTTGATGGGGGTGTCTGCGGGGTCAAAATAATAGGTCTTGCCGTTGTCCTTGAAACGGACGGATATAACTTTCTTCATAGCATTCCTCTTTGGGGTCGTATCGAACGTATATAAGCCCGGAACATGGGCCTCAGGCAGCCTGGATAGGCGCTGTGCCTGAAATTGCGATAAAATTCCATTCTGCATTCTAGTATAGCATAATCCGGCCCGTATTTCCACGAAATATGGCAAGAAAGTAGCCGGGATCTTCCCATGGACTTCCTAAACCAAGGTGGATTAAGGAAAGTTTTGTTAAATATTAACTTCAGGACTATTGCAAGGGAGATTCCCTCGTGTATAATAGGAACGATAAGAAGCGTTCAGAGGGTGCTGCCGTGGTTGCGGCGTACCTCTTGCCGCGCGGCGGCATAAAAAGAAATGGATAGGAAATCATGGAAAAATTCAGTGTCAAAAAGCCGTTCACCATCCTTGTTGCGGTCATCATGGTCCTGCTGCTGGGCTTTGTGTCCATCACGAACCTGCAGACGAACCTTCTGCCCGACATCAGCACGCCATACCTCATGGTGGTCACTGTCTACCCCGGTGCCAGCCCGGAGCGTGTGGAGTCAGAAGTCTCCGATGTGATGGAGAACGCGCTGGGTACAGTGTCCGGCGTCGAGAGCATCACGGCGACCTCGGCAGAAAACTACAGCCTTCTGCTCATGAAATTCGCCGAAGGCACCGACATGAACAGTGCGATGGTCAAGACCTCCAACAAGGTGGACCAGACCGCGTCCAGTCTGCCCGGCACCTGTCTGACCCCCTCCATCATCGAGTACAGCCTGAACATGAACGCCTTTATGACGGTGGCTGTCAGCCGGGAGGCAGCGATGTCTACGATCTGTCGGACTTCGTGGATAACACCCTCGTGCCTTATGTGGGCCGCACCAGCGGCGTTTCCAGTGTGTCGGCCAACGGCCTCATCGAAAAGATGGTGCAGGTGCAGCTGAATCAGGATAAGATAGACGAAGTGAACGCCCGCCTGCTGGAGCTCATCGACACCCAGCTGGCCGACGCCCGCGCCCAGCTCGATGACGCCGAGGCCCAGATCGCCGCAGGCCGTGCCGAGTACGAAAAACAGCTGAAAAACTTTGGCGACACGGTCTCTGACACCGTCATGGCCCAGATGGGTACGGAGGTGGCCGACGCCGTCACCGTCGTGCGCGACCAGGCGCAGGCTTTGCTGAGCAGCATCAACCAGCTCATCGGCGTGGTCAATGAGCCGGAGATCCAGCAGGCCCTCATCGATGTCCGCGACGGCCTGCAGCGGGTCGTGGACCAGTTCAACCAGACCGGTATGCGGGACATCGACTCCCTCATCGAGATCGTCGGCGAGCTGCGCGACATCACCGATAAGCTCACCGCCGCTCTGCAGGAGCTGCAGGGCCGTCTGGGTACCAGCGACGGCACCGTCTCCGACCTTGCCGACGAGCTGGAAGTCTCCAACAGCCTGAGCACCATCTATAAGACTCTGGACGAGGTCATCAAAGCCATGGATAATGTCCCCGGCCTGATGAACCAGTTCTCCGTCGCTCTGGGCAGCTATTCCAGCCAGCAGCTCAGCGCCTATATGCAGTTCACCGAGGCCCGGGAGAAGCTGAAGGACTACGAAAACCAGCTGGAAGACGCCAAGCAGCTCTACGAGGAGACCAAGGAAAAGGCCCTTGCCAGCGCCGATGTGGCCAAGCAGCTGGACATCAAGACCCTCGCCCAGCTCATCTACGCCCAGAACTTCTCGATGCCTGCCGGCTATGTCGCCGATAAGAGCGGCGAGTCCTGGCTGCTGAAGGTCGGCGAAGAGTACGACAGCGTTTCGGACATCGAGGGCGCACTTCTGCTCCACGTCGATGGCTTCGGCGATGTCCGCCTCTCCGATGTGGCCGACGTGGCCGTCATCGACAACGCCGAGGCCAGCTACACCCGCCTGAACGGAGAGCGGGCCGTGGTGCTGAAAATTTTCCGCAACGCCAATTCCAGCGCCAGCAGCGTCTCGGACGGCTGCCTGAATGCCTTCAAGGAGCTGCAGGCTCAGTATTCTGACCTTCACGTCGTCGTCCTGTCCAATCAGGGCAACTACATCACCATCATCGTCAACAGCATCATCAGCAGTATGCTGGTGGGCGCTGCGCTGGCCATCATCGTGCTGGCCATCTTCCTGAAGGACATCAAGCCCACCCTCGTGGTCGGCGTCAGCATCCCGCTGTCCGTCCTGTTCGCCGTCGTTCTAATGTACTTCACCGGCCTCGACATGAACATCATGACGCTGGCGGGCCTGTCGCTGGGCGTCGGTATGCTGGTGGATAACTCGGTGGTCGTCATCGAGAACATCTACCGTCTGCGGGGCCGGGGCGTACCGGCGGCCCGCGCCGCCGTGCAGGGCGCTCGTCAGGTGGGCATGTCGGTGGTGGCCTCCACCCTTACTTCGGTCTGCGTCTTCCTGCCGGTGGTGTTCGCCTCCGGCACGGTGCGCAGCCTGCTGCAGCCCATGTCCATGTGCATCGGCTACTGCCTGATGGCCTCTCTCCTTGTGGCCATCACCGTCGTGCCTGCCGCTGCTTCCACTGTCCTGAAAAAGGCTGAGCCGAAGCGTCTGGTCTGGTTTGAAAAGATCCAGGATAAGTATGCCCACAGCCTTGAGTGGTGCCTGAAGCACCGCGCTCTGCCGCTGCTGGCCGCTGTCGTGCTGCTGGCCTTCTGCGGCTGGAAGGTCTTCTCCATGGGCGTCGTCCTTCTGCCCGAAATTTCCAGCAATGAGGCCACCATCGCCCTCTCCACCGACGACGGCCTGACCAAAGAGGAATCCTACGGTGTGGCCGGACAGGTCGTCGAGGCCGTCATGGCTGTGGACGGCGTGAAAGAGGTGGGTGTCACCACCGATACCACTGTGGCCGGCATCGACATCGGCCAGCTGGGCCTGCCCAGCGCCATCACCGACCTGCTGAGCGCCGCCAACAGCTACGGCAGCTACCAGTTCAACGTCATGCTGGACGAGTCCCTCTCCTCCACTAAGATCGCCGCTGTGGAGCAGGCCCTGAATGATGCGGTGGCCAGCGTCGAGAACTGCACCGGCACCGTCGAGATCAGCGGTATGCAGGACCTCACCAGCCAGCTGAGCAGCGGCCTCTCTGTCAAGATCTACGGCCCCGACGCCGATACCATTACTGCACTGGGCGATAAGGTCGTCCAGATGGTCAACGACACCGAGGGCTTCGCCAATGCTACCACCGGCCTCGGTCAGGGCGATGCGACCATCAATCTGGACATCGACCGCGACAAGGTCCGCGCCTATGGCCTGACCGTTGCGCAGGTCTACCAGCAGATCGCCGCCAAGCTCACCACCACCACCACGGCGGAGACCCCCGTCACCGTGGACGGCTCCACCATGAAAGTCCAGATCAGCGATAATCTTGACCCTGTGACCAAGGAAAACATGATGGACATGACCTTCACCACCAGCGTCATGGACGCCACCGGCGCCATCACCACCGGCACCTGCACGCTGGGTGACATCGCTACCTGGTCCACCGGCACCGCCCCCGACTCCATCACCAGCGAGAACCAGACCCGCTACATCACGGTGTCTGCCGACACGCTGGACGGCTACAACACCACGGTCCAGTCCCGCGTGCTGCAGAAGACGCTGGACGACTTCGCTCTCTCCGATGAGATGCCCGAGGGCTGCTCCTTCTCGCTGGGCGGCGAGTCCTCCACCGTCAACCTGATGGTCGACGAGATGGTGCAGTGGATGGCTCTGGCCCTGCCCTTCGTCTATCTGGTCATGGTGGCTCAGTTCCAGAGCCTGCTGTCCCCCTTCATCGTCCTGTTCACCGTGCCGCTGGCCTTCACCGGCGGCCTGCTGGGTATGCTGGTCACCGGCCAGCAGCTGACCATGATCTCCCTGATGGGCTTCATCGTCCTGATGGGTACCGTCGTCAACAACGGCATCGTCTTCGTGGACTACGCCAACCAGCTGCGTCTGGGCGGTCTGGAGCGCCGTGCGGCCCTTGTCGCCACCGGCAAGACCCGTATGCGTCCTATCCTCATGACCACCCTGACCACTGTTCTGGCCATGCTGCAGATGGTGTTCAGCAATGATATGGCGAGCCAGCTCATGAGCGGCATGGCCATCGTCATCATCTGCGGCCTGAGCTATGCCACCCTGATGACCCTGTACATCGTCCCCATCCTCTACGACATCCTCTTCAAGAAGCCGCCGCTGGTGGTCGATGTGGGTGACGACGGGATGGACGACATCCCCGACGATGCCGCCGAGTATATCGCGCAGTCGAACGCCGCCGAGGCTCAGCCCGCCCAGCCGGAGGCCTGAGGCTGTCTCCTATCTATATAGAATAAGTATCTACCCCGAAACCGCTGCACGGTCACCGTGCGGCGGTTTCTTTTTTGGGCTGGGCCTGCCGGGGGGCGCCCGGAAGGCCCAGCCCGGCGCCGTTCTGGGTAGAATCATGTCAGTGGCGGGAACATTCAGCAATAACCTATTGACAAGGTAGGGGGGGGGGGGGGTACAATAGAAAAAAGGTGTCGATGCTTCGCTCGAACACCGCTATATTATAGGGAGGAATCATACTATGAAACGACTCAACCGTATCCTGTCTCTGGCCCTTGCGGCTATGATGGCACTGACCCTGCTTACCGGCTGCGGCGGCAAGGTGACCGAGCGTGCCATGGAAAAGGCCTACGGAGATTATCTCCGGGGCCAGATGGGAAAACCTGACATGAAGGTGACCTACGATGTCTCCCCGGCTGTCTTTGAGAAGATCGATGCAGACTTCCGGGCAAACAAGGCAAAATGGTTCAACGGAACTTATCTGGCCAGCTACAATCCGGGCGAGTATTTCTATGAACCCATCAGTGCCGGCTCTAACGGTGACGGCGTTACCATGCTGCAAGAGGCGCTGAAGGAGTACAGCACCAGCGCCAGCGTGCAGTTTTATGCGGCAAAAATGCCCGAGTCGGCGGGCAATGCCATCACCCAGGCTGCCTATGTGACCCATTGCTCCCGAGGCGGCGTGAGTGTTTACTCCAACCCTTCTCCGGACTGGACGGGCGTAAAGGTGGCCGTCCACCGTGTGCAGGACGGCGGTGATACCTACTGCTACATGATCGTCATCTACGAAAAATAAGCCGCCCACCGTGGCCCGGGCTTTCTGAGCCTACATAGAATCAGTATCTGCCCCGAAACCGCTGCACAGTCTGATGTGCGGCGGTTTCTTTTGTTCCCTGATAGCAACGGCGACGACCGCCGCCAGCGGCGGAAACAGGGAGGAGCTGTTGGGGCCGCGGCCAGCAGGATGCGAGCGGCAGCGAAGCAGACGCTGGGAGCCGCAACCCGGGCAGTGTCACTGAAGGTGACGGAGAGGGAGGCAATATATCCAAAAAATCTCTCGAAATTTTGGAAGATAAATCTAAAAGCATTCTCACACAAGTATGGAAAACTGTGCTATAATCATAATTATGGACGAGGTCGGGGCTGCGCTGCCCTGACCGAAAATAATGAAGAAGGAGGCGAGCCTTATGGCACAGTTCCGCTCCAAGCCCTTTGGTGTGACCAAAAACGGCGATAAGGTGGATGAATACATCATCTCCAATCCCGGTGGACTTGAGATCAGCGTGCTGAACTATGGCTGTGTGATCAAAAATCTCTTCGTCCCTACAAAAACGGGTCTGGTGGATGTGGTCGTCGGACACGACACCCTCGCCGACTATGAGGCGGATTTCAACTCATCCGGCAGCACCTGCTGCGGTGCGTTCGTGGGCCGGTACGCCAACCGCATTGAAAATGCGGAATTTTCTCTCAGCGGCAAGACCTACAAGCTGGAAGCCAACAATGGCAAAAATCACCTGCACGGCACCTTCCCCGCAAAATTTACGATGTGAAGATGTTCGGCGACACCCTTTTGATGGAGACCGAAAGCCCGGCGGGCGAAGACGGTTTCCCCGGAAATCTGAAGGTCAGTGTGCGGTATATCCTCACGCCGGACAACACTCTGCGGATGGACTACCGTGTGTCCACCGACGAGGACACCATCATCAACCTGACCAACCACACCTACTTCAACCTCGACGGCGGCGGCAATGTGCTGGGCCAGAAGCTCCGCATTTACGCTTCCAACTACCTCGAGGGCAACAACGAGACCTGCCCCACGGGCAAGATCCTGCCTGTGGACGGTACGCCGATGGACTTCCGCACCGGAAAGCCTCTGGGACGCGACCTCGACACCGGCTTCTACCAGACCACCATGGCGGGCGGCGGCTTCGACCACTGCTATGTCCTCGACCGGCCCCGGGGTGCCAGCCAGAGCCTCTGCGCCTGGGCGTCCAGCGACAAGACCGGCATCAGCATGAAGATGTACACCACCCAGCCGGGCATCCAGCTCTACACCGGCAACTTCCTGCAGAACTGCCCCTCCCCCGGCAAGGGCGGCGTCCCGCTGGAAAAGTACGGCGGCTTTGCCCTTGAGACCCAGCACTTCCCCTGCAGCCCCTCTCACCCGGAGTTCCCGACGACGGTGCTGCGGGCAGGCAAAGTCTTCCGGGCCAACACTACGCTCCGCTTCTTCACCGGCCGTCAGTGCGGCCGTTTGTAAGCAAATATCAGCCGCAGCAAAGGGCAGCTCTCTTGCGGGAGCTGTCTTTTGCTGTTTTTTGGGTGTCCTCTCCATGCCTTGCGGACTAAAAATCTTTGCAGTTCATCAGACTGGCCGAAAAGATGCAACAAAAATACATTTTAATAAAAGAGCCGGTACTTGATTCTCGGTGCAAAAAGCGGTATCCTTTAGGCAGACAGAGCACAAGGGTTCTGTGCGAAGCAACATTTGGAACAAGAGAGGTACTGGACATGGCTATTTTGGTTTCCGGCGGCGCAGGCTACATCGGCAGCCACACCTGCATCGAGCTTCTGAATGCCGACTACGACGTCGTCGTGGCGGACAATTACTATAATGCATCCCCTGTGGTCCTCGACCGCGTCAAGCAGATCACCGGCAAGGACTTCCGCTTCTATCAGGCCGATATGACCAAACACGAGGATGTGGAGAAGATCTTCGCCGAGTGTCCCGACATCACGGCGGTCATCCAGTTCGCAGCCTATAAGGCCGTCGGCGAGAGCGTGTCCAAGCCCATCGAATACTACTACAATAACCTCAACTGCACGCTGGTCATCCTGGATGTGATGCGCAAGCACAACTGCCACAACTTCGTGTTCAGCTCTTCCGCCACTGTCTACGGCGACCCCGCCAGTGTGCCGATCACCGAGGACTTCCCCGTGGGTGCCACCACCAACCCCTACGGCACCACCAAGGCCATGACCGAGCGCATCCTCACCGATGTCTGCAAGGCTGACCCCACCCTGAACGTGGCTCTGCTGCGCTACTTCAACCCCATCGGCGCCCACAAGTCCGGCCTCATCGGCGAAGACCCCAACGGCATCCCCAACAACCTCATGCCCTACATCGCCAAGGTGGCTGTGGGCAAGCTGGAAAAGGTCCATGTCTTCGGCAATGACTACCCCACCCCCGACGGCACCGGCGTCCGCGACTACATCCATGTCGTGGACCTGGCCCGCGGTCATGTCTGCGCCATCAAGAAGCTGGAAACGAACTGCGGCCTCTTCATCTGCAACCTCGGCACCGGCAAGGGTTACAGCGTGCTGGATGTCATCCACGCCTTCGAGAAGGCCTGCGGCAAGCCCATCCCCTACGTCATCGATGCCCGCCGCCCCGGCGACATCGCCGAGTGCTATGCTGACCCCACCAAGGCCAAAAACGAGCTGGGCTGGGTGGCTGAGTACGGCATCGAGGAGATGTGCGCCGACAGCTGGAACTGGCAGAAGAAGAACCCTGACGGCTACCACACCGCGAACTGAATAAAAAACGATAAGAGCCTGTACGGCGGGTACTTCCCGGGTACAGGCTCTTATTTTTTGCACTTTTTCTGATATTCGAGGATGGCGGCATGATTTTTTTCAGAGAACAGTTCAGAACAGCCCCGTTTCTCTTGACAACGCCGGAAAGTTAGCCTATATTACTGTTGTTAACGCAAACTAACAAACGTGCTCGAGAGGAACATTCCGTATGACGTTGAAAGATTTGAACATCGGCGAGACTGCCGTGGTCGGGACCGTGGGCGGCGAAGGCGCTCTGCGGCAGCATTTTCTGGATATGGGGCTGATCCCCGGTGAGGAGGTCACGCTGGTCAAATTTGCCCCGATGGGCGACCCGATGGAGCTGAGCATCCACGGCTACGAGCTGACCCTCCGGCTGGACGATGCCGCCCGCATCGGGGTCACGCTGGCCAAAGCCCCGGCGGCGAGAAAGACGGCGGCAGAAAGTGAAAAGCCGGTGGAGCACCCGGGCCTCGGCGAAGGCGGACGCTACCACACCAAAAAGGGCGAGAACCCTCTGCCCGACGGCACGACCCTTACCTTTGCGCTGGCGGGCAACCAGAACTGCGGCAAGACGACCCTCTTCAACCAGCTCACCGGCTCCAACCAGCACGTCGGCAATTTCCCGGGTGTGACGGTGGACCGCAAGAGCGGTGCGATCCGGAGTAACCCGAATACGGAGGTCACAGACCTGCCCGGCATCTACTCCATGTCGCCCTATACCAGCGAGGAGATCGTGACCCGGCAGTTCATCATCGGCGAGAAGCCCACGGGCATCATCAATATCGTGGACGCCACCAACATCGAGAGGAATCTGTACCTCACCATGCAGCTCATGGAGCTGGATACGCCGATGGTGCTGGCGCTGAACATGATGGACGAGATGCGCGGCAACGGCGGCACTGTCCGCATCAATAAGATGGAGGCTATGCTGGGCATCCCGGTCGTGCCCATCTCTGCGGCAAAGAACGAGGGCGTGGACGAGCTGGTGGACCATGCGCTCCATGTCGCAAAGTATCAGGAGCGGCCGGGCCGGATGGATTTCTGCGGCGAGGAGGATCACGGCGGCGCAGTCCACCGCTGCATCCACGGCATCATCCACCTGATCGAGGACCATGCCAGGGCCGCAGGCATCCCGGTGCGCTTTGCGGCCACAAAGCTCGTGGAGGGCGACCGGCGCATCGAGGCAGCCCTGAAGCTCGACCAGAACGAAAAAGAGATGATCGAGCACATCATCGTCCAGATGGAGCAGGAGCGGGGTCTGGACCGCGCCGCCGCCATCGCGGATATGCGGTTCCACTTCATCCACCAGCTGGTGGAGCAGACCGTCGTGAAGCCCCGCCAGAGCAAGGAGCAGCTCCGCTCGGCCCGGATCGACCGGTTCCTCACGGGCCGCTATACCGCCATCCCGGCCTTTGTGGGCATCATGGCGCTGGTGTTCTACCTCACCTTCGGCGTCATCGGTCTGGCGCTCCAGAACCTGCTGGAAATGGGCATTGATGCTCTGACCGCCGCGGTGGACTCCACCCTCACGGCGTGGAACGTCAACGCAGCCGTCCACTCGCTGGTCATCGACGGCGTCTTCACCGGTGTGGGCAGTGTGTTGAGCTTCCTGCCCATCATCGTGACCCTGTTCTTCTTCCTCTCTCTGCTGGAGGATACCGGATACATGGCCCGCGTGGCATTCGTGATGGATAAGCTTCTCCGCCGCATCGGCCTCTCGGGGCGCAGCATCGTGCCAATGCTCATCGGCTTCGGCTGCACCGTCCCCGGCGTCATGGCCAGCCGCACCCTGCCCTCGGAGCGCGACCGCAAAATGACCATCCTGCTCACCCCCTTTATGAGCTGCTCGGCCAAGCTGCCCATCTACAGCCTGTTTGCGGCGGCCTTCTTCCCGGAGCACGCGGCTCTGGTGATGGTCAGCCTCTATTTCCTCGGCATTGCGGTGGGCATTCTGATGGCCATCCTGCTGAAGAGCAGTGTCTTTAAGGGCGAGGCCGTCCCCTTTGTGATGGAGCTGCCCAACTACCGCCTGCCCGGCCTCAAGAATGTGGTCCAGCTGCTCTGGGAAAAGGCCCGCGATTTCCTCCAGCGCGCCTTTACGGTCATCTTTGTGGCGACCATCATCATCTGGTTCCTGCAGAGCTTCGACCTGCGGCTCAGCCTTACCGCTGACCCGCAGCAGAGCATCCTTGCATGGCTGGCCAGCGGTATCGCGCCGCTGTTTGCGCCACTGGGCTTTGCCGACTGGCGGGTGTCTACGGCCCTGATCACCGGCTTTATGGCCAAGGAGAGCGTCGTTTCGACCCTCACCATCCTCTATGGCTCCTCTGCGGCCTTTGCCGCCGCGCTGTCCCCGGCGGCGGCTGCACCCCTGCTGGTGTTCTGCCTGCTCTATACGCCCTGCATCGCGGCGGTGGCCTCGGTCAAGCGGGAGCTGGGCGGCAAGTGGGCGCTTATCATGGTGGCAAATCAGTGCATCGTAGCATGGCTGGCGGCCTTCGGCACGCGGCTCATCATGATGCTGTAAAGAAAACGGAAACAGGGAGCGGCCTGCAAGATGCGGGCCGCTCCTTTTCTCTTGACAATCGCTGCGTTTTTGTGCTATCATCACTTCAAATTTGAATGATACAATTTTGAATCACAAGGAGGCGTCCCATGAATACCCCGGGCATCGAATTCGGGCGGAAGACCTCGGCGGCTTACGCCGCCCTCTGCAAGCCCCTGTGCCAGAAGCTCCATCTGCCCCAGACGGCTTTTGACATCCTGATGTTCCTCGCCAACAACCCCGGCTACCAGACCGCCAGCGATGTGGTGGAGGTGCGCAAACTGAAAGCAAACCTCGTCTCGGTGAATGTAGACCGTCTGGTGCAGGAGGGCTACCTCGTCCGCGAGGCTGACCCCGGCGACCGCCGCCGCACCCTGCTGCGCTGCACCGAAAAAACCTGCCCCATCATCGAGCAGGGCCGGGTCTTGCAGGAGGAATTTGGCGCACGTCTGCTGGAACACACCAATGAAGCACAGCGAAAGGCGTTCTTCGAGACGATGGACATCATAAATAAGAATCTGGACGCCATTCTGGAAGGAGAAGCATGAACGTTTTATCCTCGGCGTGGTGGTCATGGGCTTCAACTGGCTCAGCTGACCGTATCCGGACAAAAAGAAATTCCTGTGCGGCAGATGCTGCACAGGAATTTTTAATGTTCTTTTAACGGACGAACTCGACCTCAACGTCGCCGTTCTTGGTGGCGAGGTTCAGCTTGTTGGGGGCATCTGCATTCTGCTGCAGGGTGTCCTTGCCGAAGAAGACGAAGTTCTTGTCGCTGGCGTCGGAGACGCGGATCTTGCCGCCGCCTGCGGCCAGATCAAAGCCGTAAGAGCTGCCGCTGCCGATCACAGAGCCGGTGATGCTGCCGTTCTGCACCTTGGCGTTGCAGACGTTGGCAGAGATGTTTTCCAGCTTGAGAGTGCCGCTGTTCTGGATGGTGGCGGCCACATTCTGGGAGGTGACGCCGCTCATGGTGATCTTGCCGTTGCGGGTGGTGCCGCTCAGGGTGGAGCCGTTGAAGTTCGACACCTCGATGCGGCCATTGTCGGTGGTGAGGCTGGCGGTCTGTGCCGAAACGCCGTCCAGCGTGATGCTGTCGTTGGTGGTGCTGACGGTGATGTTTGCCAGCGTCTGGCGGGGGATCTGCAGCGTCAGGGTGCAGCTGCGGGTGTCCTGGCTCTGGATGACAAGGGAAGCGTTGGGCTCCCGGGTCTTGGTCACGGTGAGGGTGCTGCCCGCCACCGTGAAGTCGTAGAGCTTGGAGCTTTCAAAGGCGTAGCTCGAGGTGTAGGTGTAATCGGCGCGGATGTGGTCGATGTCGGCGGCCTGCAGAACGACCGCAGCGCTGTTGTCCTGCACCACGATGGCGTTGATGCCGGCCGGTGCGTCATAGCTGGCGCTGTAAGTGGCCACAGATGCCGCCGCGCCGCAGAAGAATGCAGCCGCCGTGACAGCTGTCAGAAGAGCGAGAAGAAACTTTTTCATAAGGAAAACCTCCTGTCGCAATAAAATAGATGAGCGGAATGTCCCGCAGAAGATTTTACTTTATCCGTCCGGGCCGCAGCTGCGGCTCGGATAGAATTTCTCACCCTAAAAATACCGCAGCAGAGAAAAAAGTCAAGAGAGAAAAAATGAACAATAAAAAACGCCTGCACAGTGGTGCAGGCGCAAAAGCAGGATAAATTATTTTTCTTCGATGGTGGAGTGCTCGATGACATAGTCGGCGGCGCGGCGGATGCCCTCGTTGCGGCGGATGGCCTCCACGTTGGATGCAGCCTTGACCTC
>ENA-OQOA01000321-OQOA01000321.1-human-gut-metagenome-genome-assembly--contig:-NODE-321-length-22647-cov-3.170337_pt1 | contig 22647 bp, 24 predicted proteins | sample MGYA00242633_ERZ504888 | MGnify/ENA primary metagenome ERZ504888 (study PRJEB26092, sample SAMD00036372) | human gut metagenome | host: Homo sapiens | study: EMG produced TPA metagenomics assembly of...
GAACACAAAGAGATGAATAGAAGAAATTTCAGATTTTAGAAAATTTAGAAACAAAACTTCATCAGATAGAAAAAAGAAATAACAAAAACAAAATCAGAATCTGGAACAATTAAATCAACATATCTCTGTAAACGAACAATCGATAAGATTTATGGACAAGAAGATGGAAGAGTATAAAGAAGTAGAAAATGAACTATACACTGTTAAAAGATCTGTCAGATACAGCAAATGGAGAACAAAAAGGAAAGACAAAGATTTTCATTTGAACGTTTTGTGCAGTCAGTATATTTTGATCTGATCTTGGCAGCAGCCAATGAACGGTTGTCCGTTATGAGTGAACAAAGATATTATCTGCTTCGAAAAGAAGAAAATGATATAAACAAAGGATCTTCTGGTCTGGAATTGGAGATTCTCGATGAATGGACAGGAAAAAGAAGAAATGTAAGATCATTATCTGGAGGAGAATCATTTAAAGCAGCATTATCTCTTGCGTTAGGATTAAGTGATGTGATCCAGAACAAAAAAGGCGGGATACAGGTTGATACGATCTTTATTGATGAGGGATTTGGTACTTTAGATGCGGATTCTTTAAATAAGGCGATGCAGATCATAAATTCACTGTCTTTGGAAGGAAATAAGCTGGTTGGCATAATTTCACATGTCGATGAATTGAAAGATCAGATCGATCAAAAGATTGAAGTTTATAAAGATCATGCAGGAAGTAAAGTGAAATAAAAAGGAATTGCAAATTCTTATGACAGGAAGTCGAAGACATGATATACTAGGAAAGAAAGAAAATAATCTGTCAAACATTAGAGCATTGTACAGATTTGAGAACAGAGAGGAGCTGATGCATGCCGAAGCAGATCAGATTGTTGTGACAACAACAGAGTTACTGGATGTCATATGGAATCATCGAAGTGAGAAATTGTATATTTAACAATTTACGCAGCGAAATATGACATAGATTTAAAAATAGAATTAATTTTGTCGAATTATGTCGAATCCTTTGGAAATCAACCAAAACTTGCGAAGAAATATGGGTTGTTTGTAAACTTAAATCAAATATATAATTAATTTGTAGAGAAAAACAGAATGGGAGGACTGAAGATGAACAAGATTAATGTGGCTATTGCAGATGACAACCAGAGAACTGTTGAGATGATGACAGAACTGTTAGAGCAGGAAAGTGATATTGAAGTAATCGCAAGTGCGGATGATGGAGAAGAAGCATTGCGTATCATCAAGGAAAAACAACCGGATGTTGTATTACTGGATATCATTATGCCGAAACTCGATGGAATTGGTGTATTAGAACGTTTGCAAACAGAAGATCTAAGTAAAAGACCGATCATTATTATGGTCTCCGCAATGGGGCAGGAAAATGTCTGCGAAGAGGCTATGGAATTAGGAGCATCTTATTTTATTTTAAAGCCGTTTGATCTAAGAACGATCATTAAGCAGATCAAGCAGGCAAAGATAAAACAGCAGATTCCTGAAAGACCATTCGTTTCTGTACCAGAGAAGATTCATGGATTGACAGAAAACCAGTTGGAGATCATCATAACGAATATGATTCATGAGATCGGGGTTCCGGCTCATATCAAAGGTTATCAGTACTTAAGAGATTCGATCATGATGGCAGTCTGTGATATGGATATTTAAATTCCATAACAAAACAGCTGTATCCGTCAATCGCACAGAAGTTTGATACGACACCAAGCAGGGTAGAACGAGCGATCAGACATGCGATCGAGGTTGCCTGGGGAAGAGGAAATATGGACACGATCGATGCATTGTTTGGCTATACGATTCATGCAGGAAAAGGAAACCTACGAATTCAGAGTTTATTGCATTGATCGCGGATAAAATACGCCTGGAATATGGAGATGAAGTACTGATCGAGGAAAATAACAGCATAAGACATCATAATCATGATCAGGAGGTTGAAAAAGTTGGAAAAGAAGTTAAATATTTTAATTGTGGATGGGGACGTATCAGAAGCAGAGGAGTTAGAAAATGAACTGAATAGAGAGTTTGATATTGTTGGAACAGTATTCGATGGGATGAAAGCAGTTGATGAGATCATTAGAAAGAAACCAGAAGTTGTCTTAATTGATATCATGCTGCCATATATCGATGGAGTCGGGGTGATCGAAAAATGCAGAGAATGTATGGAATATGAACAATTACCAGTATTTATTGTTTTAACATCGATCGGTACCGAGAAATTGATCGAATGCGTCAATCATATGGACATTGATTATTGTATGATGAGACCATTTAAGAATGAGGTACTGTGCCGCAGGATCAAACAAGTTGCAAAAATCAAAGGATTGGATCAGAAAATCATTCAGAAAGAAACAGAAAATAATTTTAAGAAAAATGATCAAAGAACAGTGATCGATCATGAATTTCATATGAAACAGGATGTGACAAAGATCATAAGAGATCTTGGAATTCCGGCTCATATAAAGGGGTATCAGTATATTAGAGAGGGAATTATCATGGCAATTGAGGATATTAATATGATGAATTATATTACAAAATTATTATATCCAACAATTGCGAAAAAATACAAAACGACATCAAGCAGCGTAGAGAGGGCGATTCGGCATGCGATTGAGGTGGCATGGAGTCGTGGAAAAGTTGAATTGCTGGAAGAAATGTTTGGTTATACGATAAGTTCTGGAAAGGGAAAGCCGACAAATTCAGAGTTTATTGCATTGATCGCGGATAAACTAAGACTCGATTATCATATGAATGCATCTTAAGATGATGATGATGAGATAATATAAGATGCATATGGACGAATACAGGGAGATTGTCTGAAGGAGAAAATATGGATGAAAGACATAGAGTTTTAATTGCAGACAGTTATCCGGACGAGGCAGAACAATTAAAGAAAGAATTATCAGGAAAATATAATGTAATATCAGTAAGAGATAATGGGGTGGATACATTGGATGATATTATAAAATTAAAACCTGATCTTGTAGTTATTGATCTGATGCTTTCAGAGATTGACGGAATTGGTGTAATCGAAAAATGCAGGGAATTGATAGAACCAGATAAAATTCCAGCATTTATTGCATTAACAATGCTCGAAAATAGAGAGCTGATGGAGTGTATCAGACGGTTAAAAGTTGATTATTGTATGATGAAACCGTTTCAGGCAGGAATTCTTGCAGAGAGAATTTCACAGATGATACGGATACGTTCAGTAAATAATGATATTCAAAAAAATGAGAAAGCATTGCATGGACGATCAAAAAGAATGTGTAGCATGTGTGGAACGAATGATGTTCGAAGGCAGATTAGCTTTTTGGTTAGGAATTTAGGGGTGCCTGCACATATTAAAGGGTGCCGTTATATGAAATATGCGATTCTAATGGCGATAGAAGACTGTAATCGTATAAATTATATTACAAAATTATTATACCCTGAGATTGCAAAGAAATGTAAAACAACGACCAGTAGTGTTGAACGGGCGATCCGCCATGCGATCGATATTGTATGGATCAAAGGAAATCAAGAACTTTTAAAAGAGATTTTTGGAACATTTGTGATGGAAGGACAGGAACGTCCGACAAATTCACAATTTATTGCAGCAGTTGCAGATTGGATGCGGCTGGAACATCAGATAAAAGTTTCATAAGAATGAAAATATTTTGGAGGATAAGATGAAAGAATATATTCCTGATTATTATAAGGATTTTCAGTGCATTGCAGATAAATGCAAAGATAGTTGCTGCATTGGATGGGAGATCATGATCGATTCTAAGTCCTATAAAAAATATCAGAATGTTAAAGGAGAATTTCGTGACAGGCTGATGAAAGGCATTGATCACGAAGGCACTCCAGCATTTCATCTTGATGATCGCGACCGCTGTGTGTTTTTGAATCAGAAAAATTTATGTGATATTTATATTGAATTAGGAGAAGACGCTTTGTGTGAGATATGTACACAGCATCCGAGATTTCATAATGAATATGGAAATATTCGCCAGACAGGTCTTGGAATGGCATGCGAAGAAGCTACACGGCTGATGTTTGAGACAAAGGAATTTGGATTATGCCAGATTCAGGGAACGAATACAGAGTCAACGGATGACTTTGATGAATCAGTTTTAGAAATTCAATTATGGATATTGGATTTGCTGAAAAAGAAGAAAACCCAGTGGAACAAAGAATAGAACAGATATTTGATGTGGTGCAGGGAATCCAGGATCATTTGAACCAAACGGGTGAGATTCTGAATACATGGAAAAATGATCCTATAAAGAAGAATCATATATTAAGTCAAATGCGAGAAGAAACATATATCAAAAACTGGATATCTATATATCAGGAATTAGATTTTATGGAGCCAAAGATTCAGAAGATGTTTTGCAAGATGGAACCAATGCCATGCATGATCAAAGAACAAGGAATCGATGAGTCATATATGGAACATTTGATGAGTTATTTTATTTATCGTTATTTTATGAAATCCTGTGAAGATAATAATCTGATCGATAAAGTTAAGTTCGCAATTTTAAGCTGTTTGATAATTGAACAGATGAATGAATATTGTAAGAGAAATCATATTTTGAAGACACCGCAGGAGATTGCTCGAATTTACTCAAAAGAGATTGAATATTCGCAAGAAAACATGGAAATCATTTTTGAAGAGCTATTATTTGGATAGATCATTATGCAAACATTTGTAATAGAACAATATATCTTTATAATAGTTCAGAAAAAACAATTTAAGAAAATTGAAAGTGAAATATTATGAGAATTCGAAAGAGAAAACCAATAGGAAAAAAGACGATCAAATACATAGAGAAATTGTATGAGGCATATTCAAGGAAGTTATTTTGTATTGCAAAGAATCATGTGAAAGACAATGATCTAGCACAAGACGTGGTGCAAAGTGTATTTGAAAAAGCATTGGTATATCCGGAAAGTATTTTGAAGGTGCCAGAGGAAGAAGTATTTTATTTTCTTACGGCAATAACAAAGAATGAATCCTTTACATTGTTGAAAAATGAAAAGAATAATGAACACGAGAGTCTTACATATGAAGATGGGTCAGAAGGGGATTTTGTTGAAGATCCTAGAGATAATTATCTGCAGATGATCGATCTGGAATCTTTAAAACAGAATCTGGCGGCATTACCACGAAGACATCGAGATACGATTTTATTTCGATATGTTTATGGATTGAAATGTAAAGAAATTGCAGATTTATTTAGAATTACAGAGCGAAGTGTTAAAAATCGCTGCAGAGAAGCAAGGGAACTGCTCAGGCAGATGATGGAAGCAGACGAATTGTAATTAGGATCAATATAAAAAGGTTAGCAGTGTGATCATACTGCTAACCTTTTATATTTATTGATTTGTTGCATTTTTCATGAGTTTAGATCCGACTTCTTCATAATTGTCCGGGAAGAAGATATGAAGGGTATTTTACCGCTTTTGATCTTCTGTAGTTTTAATTTAAATGTTTGTGTATGCATATCAGAGGATACATCAGTAGAATTGAAAGCTTCGATCACATTGGATACTAATTGTTTCTTTGCATCGGATAAGTTCTCAATGTGAAGAGGTTTTAATTCATCCAAAGTAGTCTGTTTTGCTTGTTTAAAAATGTCCAGATAATTGATGTATTGGCTAGACACCTTAACTGTTGCATTTTTCTTATCTTGACCTGTTACCGTGATCTTGTGGTCTAAGGAAGAAAGTTTGCTGCTGATCGCTTTATAGATCTCATTTGCTTGTTTCTTAGTGATCGTAACGCCTGCATTCTTAAAACTCTTCTGAAGAGTTGATATCATGGATGTCTGATATGTTTTTAAAGTATCAGATGCTTCAGAATCATCAATTCCAAGATCTGTCATCGATGTTGTATCTTGTTTTATGATCAGATCATAGAATGCCTCCATGGTGTCATCAGGTTTTGAGTCACTTGTGCTCTGTCCACATCCAGCAAGGGATAACAGTAATAAGATCCCTAATATACCGGATAGGAACTGTTTGAAAATCCTACGTTTCATACTTATTGTTCCTTTCTAGTTTATTCATATCTCATTATAGAGATTTTGGCAGGTAAAGTCAATTACTGTCGAATGATGGCTATAAGAAACAGCTCAATTGACGAAGAAGATCATTGTGTGATACACTAGATAACCGAAAGATAAAAAGGAGAGTTGTGTATTTATGGCGAATAAAACCTATGATGCTAACAGCATTTCAGTATTAGAAGGACTGGAGGCTGTTAGAAAACGCCCTGGGATGTACATTGGAAGTGTATCTACCAAGGGATTGAATCATTTAATATATGAGATAGTAGACAATTCGGTCGATGAATTTCTGGCAGGATATTGTGATGAGATCACAGTATCTTTAAATAAAGATGGAACAGCAACTATTACGGACAATGGACGAGGAATTCCGGTCGGAATTAATGAAAGAACAGGAAAAACAGCGGTAGAGATGGTATTTACCATGTTACATGCAGGAGGTAAGTTTGGAGATGGAGGATATAAGATTTCTGGAGGACTGCATGGAGTTGGTGCATCCGTTGTTAATGCCCTTTCAACCTGGCTTACGGTAACTGTAAAACAAGGAGGAAAGATTTACCAGCAGAGATATGAGCGTGGAAAGATCATAACACCTCTTGAGGTGATCGGTACCTGTAGAAAATCAGATACGGGAACAAACGTCCAGTTTTTACCAGACCCAGAGATTTTTGATAAGACATATTTTAAAGCAGCAATGGTTAGAAACCGTTTGCATGAGACTGCGTATTTGAATCCAAAACTTACGATTCATTATGTGAATGAACGAGAAGGTGAAGAAACAACAGTTGATTATCATGAGCCAGAAGGAATCTGCGCTTATGTAAAGAAATTAAATGAAGGAAAACAAATGCTTCATGAACCAGTATATTTTAAAAGAATGATTGATGGAATTGAGGCAGAAGTGGCATTTCAGTATACAGAGGATTTTGGGGAGAATATTCTGGGATTTTGTAATAACATTTATACGATCGAAGGTGGAACACATATCACAGGGTTTAAGACGAAATTCACTACGATCATGAATCAATATGCCAGAGAGATCGGGGTATTAAAAGAAAAAGATTCGAATTTTACCGGAACAGATGTGAGAAATGGTATGACAGCGATCGTTTCCGTCAAACATCCAGAACCAAGATTTGAAGGACAGACGAAGACGAAACTGGATAATCCAGATGCAGCCAAAGCAGTTGGAGAGATCGCGGGAGAAGAATTGGTTCTTTATTTTGATAAGAATCTAGATACTTTAAAAAAGTGCTGGCATGTGCGGAAAAATCAGCGAAGATCCGTAAAGCGGAAGAAAAAGCGAAGACGAATATGCTGGTAAAACAGAAATTGTCAATTGACAGCAACGGAAAACTGGCGAACTGTGAAAGTCGTAAAGCACAAGACTGTGAGATTTTTATTGTCGAGGGAGATTCTGCTGGTGGTTCTGCAAAAACAGCAAGAAACCGAAAGACACAGGCAATCCTTCCAATTCGAGGAAAAATCTTAAATGTAGAGAAAGCTACGATGGATAAAGTTCTTGCGAATGCAGAAATTAAAACGATGATCAATGCATTTGGATGTGGTTTTCTGAAGGATATGGAAATGATTTTGATATCAGTAAGCTTCGTTATCACAAGATCATTATTATGACAGATGCTGATGTGGATGGTGCACATATCGCAACATTGCTTTTGACGTTCTTTTATCGTTTTATGCCAGAATTGATCACGCATGGACATGTATTTCTTGCAACACCGCCGCTTTACAAAGCAATGCCCAAAAAGGGCGAAGAAACTTATCTGTTTGATGATGCAGCACTGACAAGATATCGTGCAGAACATAAGGGAAACTTTACTTTACAACATTTATAAAGGTTTAGGAGAGATGGATGCGCAACAGTTATGGGAGACAACACTGAATCCAGAAAGTCGTACATTAAAACAGATTGAGATCGAAGATGCTAGAATGGCCTCCGATGTTACTTCTATGCTGATGGGAAGCGACGTACCACCTCGCAGACAGTTCATTTATGAAAATGCAAATGAAGCGATGTTAGATATATAAAATAGAAAGGAAACAATAGATAATGTCAGAACATATTATTAAAGCAGAATTTTCTGAGGTTATGCAAAAATCATATATCGATTATGCGATGAGTGTTATTTGTGCAAGAGCACTTCCAGATGCCAGAGATGGATTAAAGCCAGTACAGAGAAGAGTTTTATATTCCATGGATGAATTAGGACTTCGTTATGACAGGCCACATCGAAAATCTGCAAGAATCGTCGGGGATACCATGGGTAAATATCATCCACATGGTGACAGTTCCATCTACGAATCCCTAGTTGTTATGTCTCAGGATTTCAAAAAAGGAGTCCCTCTTGTTGATGGACATGGAAACTTTGGTTCCATAGAGGGAGACGGCGCTGCGGCTATGCGATATACAGAAGCACGACTTCAGAAGATCACGCAGGAAGCATATCTTGCAGACCTTGACAAAAATGTAGTTGATTTTGTATCGAACTTTGATGAAACAGAAAAAGAACCTGAAGTACTTCCAGTTAAGGTGCCAAACTTATTGGTAAATGGAGCAGATGGAATCGCTGTTGGTATGACAACGAGTATTCCACCACATAATTTAGGGGAAGTTGTTGATGCAGTGAAAGCATATATGCGAAAAGAAAGCATCACAAACGAAGAACTCATGGAATATATAGAAGGTCCGGATTTTCCAACAGGCGGCCTCGTGATCAATAAGAAAGATTTGTTAAATATTTATTCTTCAGGAACAGGTAAATTAAAATTAAGAGGAAAAGTAACTCTTGAACCAGCAAAGAAACGTGGGGAAAAAGATAAACTGGTAATTTCAGAAATTCCATACACAATGATCGGAAATAATATTTCCAAGTTTTTATCAGATACCGTAGCACTCATAGAGAACAAAGTGACAACAGATATTTTGGATATTTCCAATGAATCCTCTAAAGATGGAATCCGAATTGTATTAGAACTTCGAAAGGGTGCAGATGTTGAACGCTTAAAAAATCTCTTATATAAGAAAACAAAACTTGAGGATACATTTGGTGTGAATATGCTGGCGATCGTTGATGGACGTCCGGAGACACTGGATCTTAAGGGAATCATTGAAAATCATACGCAGTTTTATTATGAAGTAACAAGAAGAAAATATAAAACATTACTATCAAAATTATATGAACAAAGAGAAATTAAAGAAGGGTTGATCAAAGCATGTGATATGATTGATCTGATCATTGAAATCATTCGTGGAAGTAAGAGTCAGAAGGAAGTAAAGGCATGCCTTACCAAAGGAGATGTTGGAAATATTAATTTCAAGTCTTCAGATTCTATGATCGAAGCAACCAAGCTTTCTTTTACAGACAAACAGGCAAGTGCGATCCTTGATCTTAAATTATACCGATTGATCGGATTAGAGATTTTGATGTTAAAAGAAGAATATGAAGAGATTCTTGCAAAGATCGAAGAATATGAAGATATCTTAAAATAACGAAAAATCTTTAAAGAACGTGATTCGTAAAGAATTAGATAAGATTAAAAAAGAATTTGGACGCGAAAAGAAGAACTGTGGTCGAAGATGGAAAAGAGGCAGTTTATGTTGCTGCACCAGTCAAAGAAGAGACGGTTTATTTTGTGATGGATCGTTTTGGATATTCCAAGACAATGGATAAGGCAACTTATCAGAGAAATAAGGAAAATATCTTAAAAGAATACAAGTTTATTGTGCCTTGTATGAATACAGATAAGATCTGTATCTTTACCAATCTCGGTGTGATGCACCAGATCAAGGTACTGGATATTCCAGCCGGAAAATTCAGGGATAAAGGGGTACCAATTGATAATTTATGTAATTATGACAGTACAAAAGAATATATCATCCAGGTGCTGGATGCAGAATCAATGATTCATTCATCACTTTTATTTGCAACAGCAAAAAGTATGTTAAAAGTGATGGATGGAGAGTTGTTAAATGCAGCAAAGAGAACTGTGCAGGCAACAAAATTATCGGAAGATGAGCTGATCGAAGTGATTCCGATAGACTGGATGGAAGGATCCGAAGACAAAGTAGTCCTTCAGACGAAAGAAGGAGTTTTCTTAAAATTCTTGCTTTCCGAGATTCCAAAAAGAAGAAGAGTGCATTAGGTGTTCGTGGAATGAAGTTATCAAAAGATGATTCACTAACGAATATTTATGTGATGGCAGCACAGAATATCAGTTCTATCGTATATAAAGAAAAAGAACTGGAATTTCATCGGTTAAAACTATCAAAAAGAGATAGCAAAGGAACTAAAGTCCGCAGATAGATCTAAGATAGAAAGGAAAAATCATGGTAATTGACTTGATCATACCAACATATAAGCCAGGAGATAAGTTTCAGGAATCATTAAAACGACTTGCATTGCAGACAAGAAAACCAGACCGCATTATTTTAGTTAACACAGAGGCAGAATTTTTTGACGAGGAAATGATCACTCCATATGATAATGTAGAAGTTCATCATATTAAAAAAGAAGAATTTGATCATGGGAAAACAAGAGATTATGGAGCATCGCTTGCCAAAGAAGCTGATATTTTAATGTTTATGACAGATGATGCGATTCCAAAAGATAAATATATGGTGGAAAATCTGATCAAAGCATTTGATGATCCAATAGTAACAGCTGCTTATGGAAGGCAGATGGCTGATCCTGAAAAAAATTATATTGAGTATTATACAAGAATCTTTAATTATCCTCTGGAAAGCAGAGTTAAAACAAAAGAGGATCTGGATACTCTTGGGATCAAAACATTTTTCTGTTCAAATGTATGCAGTGCTTATCGAAGATCAGAGTATGATGCAATGGGAGGTTTCGAGCATAAAACAATTTTTAACGAGGACATGATCATGGCTTCAAAGATGATCGAAGATGGAAAAGGCAGTTGCCTATCAGGCAGATGCACGGGTATGGCATTGGCATGATTACAAGGCGATACAACAGTTACATAGGAATTTCGATCTTGCAGTGTCACAAGTAGATCATGGAGGATTATTCCTTAAAGTGAGATCAGAATCAGAAGGTGTAAAAATGGTTATCGCAACGATCAAGCATCTTTTCAAAAAAGGAAAACTATATCTCATTCCAAAGTATGTGATCGATACAGGATTTAAATTGATCGGATATAAACTTGGAAGAAATTATAAAAACTGCCAAAATGGATGGTTTTAAAGCTTACGATGAATCAGACTTATTGGAAAGCGTAACAAAAACTTAATAAAATCACCTACTGTTTTTCATATGATATGATATAATCTATAATGATAAGCAGATAATTGTGAGGAGGACACGAATGAAGATTAAGAAGTTTAAAATTATCCTAAGTCTGTTTTTGATCATAGGAATTGCTGCAGGGGGAGTGCTTGGATATTATGATGCAAGATTAGAAGCAGCAGTGAATAATAAGAATGGAAGTACACTGACAGACGTAAAGGTAGATGATAATCTGACATTTAATAAGAATGTTATTAATATCTTATTGGTTGGATCTGATCATGGAGCGATCAAAGGTGATCACGGAAGATCTGACAGTATTATGATCGCAACGGTCAATTTTAAGACAAAAGAATTAAAGCTCACTTCTTTGATGAGAGATATGTATGTTGAGATTCCAGGACATGGACATAACAAGTTAAATGCAGCCTATGCATTTGGTGGTGTAGAATTATTATACCAGACGATCGCTAAGAACTTTGGGATTAAGATCGACAATTATTGTGTTGTTGATTTCTCAACATTTGAGAAAGTTATCAATAAAGTTGGTGGTGTAGAAATTTCGCTGGAAGAAAAAGAAGCAAAATACTTGAATACAACAAATTACATTTCAAAGAAGAAATACCGTAATGTAAAGGTTGGGAAACAGACGTTGAATGGAAATCAGGCATTAGGATATGCCAGGGTTCGTTACGTTGTTTCTAAGAAATACGGAGATGGAGACTTTGGAAGAACAGGTCGTCAAAGAGCAGTACTTCAAGCAGCACTTAATAAAGTATTGCAGCAGAGCCCAACAAAGATCGCAGATATTGCGTTAGATTCATTAGCCGATGTATCAACAGATATGAGTGCAAAATACCTGAAGAGTCTGGTATTGAAAGTTATTCAGATGGGGACGACAGAAATCGACCAGATGAGGGTGCCATTAGAAGGTACTTATAAGATGGGAAGAGCACAGAGCAATATGTTCGTATTCTTTATAAACTTCAGTGCCAATAAAGCAGCCATGAATTATTTCTTATTTGACAAAGGCAGTGAAAAAGACTGGGCAAAAGAATATGGAGGAATATCTTCTGTTGAGACATTTGGATATTCCGGAAGATCATCATCTGACTCAACAAGCAGCAGTTCATCATATTCAACATCTAGTACAAGAAGCAGCTATCAGCAGGAAAGTTACAGCACAACAAGTAGCAGCCATACGACTTATAGTACAAGGTCTACAACTACGAGAAGTACAGAAGAACGTGTGACAGAAAGTACAACGTCACAGCCACAGACATCTGCACCAAGACCAACCACAGCACATCATACAACGACAGCTGCGGCGACAGAATCAACACCTTCTGGTGATTCTGTTGAAGAAGAATAAACAAAATAAATTAAAATGAAAATGTGTCAAGGTAGAATCACTGTCATATCATATTCTTTCTTGACACATATTTGTATAATTGGTAGAATAAAAAAAGTTACCAATACCCTGTAATATACCATTACGGTGATAGAATAAGACAAAGAAAGGAAATAAAAGATATGCGACAGATCGTTCTTTCTATTTTAGTAGAGAATACTCCCGGGGTATTAAGCCGAATTTCTGGTTTATTTACAAGAAGAGGGTATAACATAGACAGCATCACAGCATGTACGACACAAGATCAGAAGTTTTCAAGAATTACGATCGCAGTCAGCGGTGATGATATGATCTTGAAACAGATCAAGAATCAACTTTCAAAACTGGAAGATGTTGTGAAGATTTTTGAACTGGAAAACAGTAAGTCTGTTTGCAGAGAATTGATCCTTGCAAAGATCCGTGCAAACAAGACAGAGAAACAGGAGGTTATCACGATTGCAGATATTTTCAGAGCGAAAGTTGTGGATGTATCTAAGGATAATCTGATGATCGAGTTAACTGGGAATGTGAATAAGATAGAAGCATTTATCAATCTGATCAGTGATTTTGGAGTGATCGAAATTGTGAGAACAGGAATCACTGGTTTATCAAGAGGAGAAGATAACTCTAATATATTTTGATGAGAGTAACGGGTCAGGACCCTTACTATAAAGCCAAAAAATGGAGGAATGAAAAATGGCAAAGATTTATTATCAAGAAGACTGTAACTTATCACTTTTAGATGGAAAAACCATCGCTATTATCGGTTATGGAAGCCAGGGACATGCGCATGCCCTTAACTTAAAAGAGTCTGGATGCAATGTTATCATCGGTCTTTATGAAGGAAGCAGATCTTGGAAGAGAGCAGAAGAACAGGGATTTGAAGTGTACACATCTGCAGAAGCTGCTAAGAAAGCTGATATCATCATGATTCTGATCAACGATGAAAAACAGGCTAAATTATACAAAGAAAGCATCGAACCAAACTTAGAGCCAGGAAATATGTTAATGTTCGCTCATGGTTTCAATATCCACTTCGGATGCATCACACCTCCAAAAGATGTGGATGTAACTATGATCGCACCTAAAGCTCCAGGACATACTGTAAGAAGCGAATATCAGGCAGGAAAAGGAACTCCTTGCTTAGTAGCTGTTGAACAGGATGCTACAGGTAAAGCATTAGATTTAGCACTTGCTTATTCTTTAGGAATTGGTGGAGCAAGAGCTGGTGTTCTTGAAACTACATTCAGAACAGAAACAGAAACAGACCTTTTCGGAGAACAGGCAGTACTTTGCGGTGGTGTTTGTGCATTAATGCAGGCTGGTTTCGAAACATTAGTAGAAGCTGGATATGATCCAAGAAACGCTTACTTCGAGTGTATCCATGAAATGAAACTGATCGTAGACTTAATCTACCAGTCAGGATTCGAAGGAATGAGATATTCTATCTCTAACACAGCTGAATATGGTGATTACATCACAGGACCTAAGATCATCACAGAAGATACTAAGAAAGCTATGAAACAGGTTCTTACAGATATTCAGGACGGAACATTCGCTAAAGACTTCTTATTAGATATGTCTGATGCAGGATCTCAGGTTCACTTCAAAGCTATGAGAAAATTAGCTGCTGAACATCAGTCTGAAGTTGTCGGAAAAGAAATCCGTAGCTTATACAGCTGGAGCAACGAAGATAAATTAATCAACAACTAGGATTTATTTATCTTACATAAGGATATAAAAGATCAGAGATTTTTAATTTCTGATCTTTTTCTTTATGTAGGAATATTTAAAGAAAATAATACCTTAAAGGAAGGGAAAGCAATGAAATTTGTAATTCAGAGAGTAAAAGAAGCATCGGTAAAAGTAGATAATGAATACACAGGGAAGATAAAAAAAGGATATTTAGTTTTAATCGGTGTAGGGCAGGAAGATACAAAAGAAGAAGCCGATAAATATATTCGTAAGATGATAAATCTTCGTATTTTTGAAGATGAAAATGGAAAAACAAATTGTTCATTAAAAGATGTGGATGGAGAATTGTTGTTAGTATCTCAGTTTACGCTTTATGCAAGCTGCAGAAAAGGAAATCGTCCAAGTTTTACACAGGCAGGAGATCCAAAGAAAGCAGAAGAATTATATGAATATATCATTAAGGAATGCAGCAAGGAAATAGATGTTGTACAGACAGGTGTTTTTGGAGCACATATGGAAGTTGCTTTAATAAATGATGGACCATTTACGGTTGTTCTTGAAGATCTATAGTGGTAAAATGAAAGTGACAAATGATCATGCTAAATTATAGAAAGGATGATGACATATGGATTTCACAAATGGAATGAAAAAGCATTTCTTGCAAGTGTAGGTGCAGCAGCAACAACCGCAGAAGTTACCAAAGACATTCTTGAGAAAATGATTGAAAAGGGTGAACGAACTGTAGAACAGGGGTAAAGTGTTAAATCAGGAATTAAAGCACAATGCAAAACAGAAAGTCAAAGAACATGTATCTGTCCAAGTGACAAAGAAATATGATAAAGCATTTGAATGTGTTGATAAAATGTCTGCAGAAGATCTTGCACTTTTAAAAGAAAGAATTGCAAAAGCAGAGGCGCTTCAGAAAAAAAAACAGGAAGCTGAAGAAGATGTTGAAGTGGAAGAAAGTGAAGCAACAACAGATTCAGAGACATCACAAGTACAAGAGGATGAAACTAAACAATAAGAGGTACTTATGAAACAGGAAACAGGAAGACTGAAAGAGATCTTGCATGTATTAAATCAGCATAAGGTCACACAGGGGATCGATCCAGAGAAGTTATGCAGTATTTTAGAAGATCTTGGTCCAACTTATGTAAAGCTTGGGCAGATCATGTCAATGCGTTCGGATATATTGCCAGAGAAGTATTGTCATGAGTTAACGAGACTTCGCACGGATGTAAAACCGATGAGTTTTGATGAGATATGGGAGATCTTGAATAAAGAACTTCATAATGACCCTGATCAACTATTTCAGAAGATTAACCAGATACCGGTTGGGTGTGCATCAATCGCACAGGTCCATGAGGCCGTTTTAGGAGACGGCAGTAAAGTTGTATTAAAAATCCAGAGACCGCAGATTAAACAGATCATGGCAGAAGATATTGCTCTGTTAAAGAAGGCTTCTGGATTTTTAAATTTTGCAACAGGAATCGGTGAATTGATTGATTTTAGAAAAGTCATTGATGAGTTGTGGGAGACATCCAAAGAAGAAATGGATTTTGAAAAAGAAGCACAACATTTGGAACGATTTTATGAGAGCCAGAAGGACGTTGCATATGTGACATGTCCGAAAGTATATAAGGAATATTCGAATGAGCATTTGCTGGTGATGAGTTATGTTGATGGAATCCAGATCGACCATATCGAGGAACTTGATCGCAATGGGTATGATAGGAAAGAGATTGCCCAGAAAACAGCACAAAACTATTGTAAACAGATTTTGGCAGATGGTTTTTTTCATGCAGATCCACATCCAGGGAATCTATGGATCAGTGGTGGTCAGATCGTATGGATTGATCTTGGAATGGCAGGTGATCTGTCTGAACATTACCGTGCGATCATGAAACGTGCGATCACAGCTATTCTTAAAAATGATATTTATGAACTTAAGAATGCATTCTTATCGTTTGGAAAACCGACAGAGAAGATCGACCATGCTAGTTTGTATACGGATCTTGATGATATGGTTGGAAAATACATGAATATGGATTTCGGGACCATGGATCTTGGAGAATTGATGGAAGATGCAATAGGGCTTTTGAAGAAACATAAGATTGCAATCGAACCAGATATTACGCTGCTTGCAAGAAGTATGGTGACTATGGAAGGAACATTGAAATTGTGTTCTCCAGAAGTGAACATGATACAGATATTGACTTCTTATATGTCTGCGAACATGTTTTACGAGATGGATATAAAGAAAGAGATAAGACATGCTTTGAGAGATATTTATGGGTCATCTAAGAAATCTCTGGAGATACCAGCACAGGTATCAGATCTTTTGAACATCACAAAGAATGGACAGGTAAGGGTAAACATTGAATCTGCGCAGATAGAGAAAGCAGGCAGAGAATTAAAAAAAGGATTTGATCATCTGTTGCTTGTATTGATCGTGATGGCACTTTGGTTTAGCTCTGCAATTTTATGTCTAAGTGATGTAACACCGAGAGTGTTAGGAATGCCATATCTTAGTGTGGCAGGATTTATATCAGGGTTTCTGATCGTTTTGTATGTATTGATCCATATGCTGATTCAGAGAAAGAAATAAGAATAATGATAAAACAAATAGGAACATTAAACATTGCGATTGAGCGAAGGAAGATCAAAAATATAAATATTTACGTGAAACCTCCAAACGGAGATGTTTTGGTAACGGTTCCAATGAGAGTTTCCAACGAAGAGGTTTTTCGTTTCCTTAAGAAAAAAGAAGACTGGATTTTAAAAACCATAAAAAAGTAAAAACAGACAAAATTCATTACAGCAGGAAATTAATCTGGAACAAAGGAAATGGCTGGAAGACAAGATCATAGAATATGCAATGAGATGGGAACCGATCATGAAAGTTCATGCGAATGGTTTTACGATTCGAGATATGAAAACAAGATGGGGAAGCTGTAGTATTCACAGTAAAAAGATTCGGATGAATCTGCAGTTGGCTGTAAAACCAGAAGAATGTGTGGAGTATGTTTTGGTGCATGAATTATGTCATCTTTTAGAACCAAGCCATAACCAGAGATTTTATGATTTGATGAGTCAGTTTCTTCCAGATTGGAGGGAACGTAAGCAGAAACTAAATGAAAAAGTGTGAAGAAAGTGTTAAAAATCCATTTTTTATCTTACATTTTTCTATTAATTTGAGTTATGATAAAACGTAAAGCTCAAAAAGAAGGAGAAAAAGACGATAACGAATGATGAATAACGAAATGACAAAATCAAAACGAACAAAATATATTAGTCGGGATCGACGTAGGATCTACGACAACCAAAATAGTAGCAGTTGATGCCAATGACCGTCATCAACTGTTATTTTCTGATTATGCAAGACTATCATGCAAATCAGATCGCAAAGTGTGATCCGAAGCATTAAGAAAGTTTTTGCGGACATATAAGAGATAAGAAGATCAGATTGTGTCTGACTGGCTCTGGGGCAAAACCAGTGGCATCTATTTTAAAGTACCATTTGTGCAGGAAGTTGCAGCCAATGCGATCGCATTACAAGATCAATTTGACCAGGTCGGAACGGCAATCGAGTTAGGTGGACAGGATGCCAAGATGATCTTTTTTAAAGATTCTGAAAATGGACAGTCACAAAGTGTTTCCGATATGCGTATGAATGGAAGCTGTGCAGGTGGAACGGGAGCATTTATTGATGAAATTGCATCCGTATTAAAAGTACCAGTGGAACAGTTTAATGAGTTGGCACAAAAAGGAACACATTTATATGATATTTCTGGAAGATGCGGGGTATATGCAAAGACAGATATCCAGCCACTTCTAAATCAGGGAGCAGCTAAAGAAGACCTTGCGTTATCCGCATTCCATGCGATCGCGAAACAGACGATCGGAGGGTTAGCACAGGGATTGGAAATTAAGAAACCTGTCGCATTTGAAGGTGGCCCATTAACATTTCATCCAACCCTGGTAAAAGTTTTTGCTGAACGCCTGGATTTGAAAGAAGATGAGATCCTTTGTCCAAAGTATTCAGAATTAATGATCGCATATGGTGCAGCACTATCTTTGGAAAAGATGTTTGCAGACAGCAAACCAAAAGATGTCAACAAAATGTTAGTAATACTGGAAGACGCACAGAAAGATCATTCCCACGTCTCAGGAGAAATTGCAAAACCGTTTTTTGAATCAAAAGAAGAAGAAAATGCTTTTAAAAAAGCACATAAGAAGAAACAGGTGACATGGAAGAAACCACAAAAAGGAGAGGTTGTTCGATGTTTTCTTGGGATTGATGCAGGAAGTACCACAACGAAATTTGTATTATTAGATGAACAAGAAGAGATTCTGGACTCTTTTTATGCACCAAATGAAGGAGATCCGCTGAAAGTAGCGAAAGAGGCATTGATCCGTTTAAGAAAACGATATGAAGAAACAGGAGCAGAATTAGAAATTTTATCAGCTGGTACGACTGGGTATGGAGAAATGCTGTTTTCTAAAGCTTTTGAAATTCCTTGTCATACGGTTGAGACGGTAGCACATGCAAGAGCTTCTGAAAAATATGTCAAAGACGCCTCTTTTATTTTGGATATTGGTGGACAGGATATGAAAGCAATCTGGTTAGAGGATGGAGTTATCACAAATATTTTATTAAATGAGGCGTGCTCTTCTGGATGTGGTTCATTTCTTGAAAACTTCGCATCCTCTTTACATATTCCGACAAAAGAGATTGCAAAGAAAGCGTTTGCGTCTAAAAACCCAGCAGTTTTGGGTAGTCGTTGTACGGTATTTATGAACAGTAGTATTATCACGGAACAGCGAAACGGTAAGAATCCAGAGGATATTATGGCCGGATTATGCAGATCGATCATTCAGAATGTATTTACAAAGGTCATCCGCGTATCAAATCTTGATTCGCTTGGAACTAAGATTGTGGTACAGGGTGGTACTTTTGAAAATGATGCAGTCTTACGTGCAATGGAAGAGTATGTAGGAAGAGAAGTGATCAGAGCACCATATCCAGGGATCATGGGTGCAATTGGTGTCGGATTGATCGCAAAAGAGCAATATGAGAAGAATCCGAAAGAAGTGAGCACATGGGATCTTCGTGATTTAGATACATTTTCTTATGAGCAGCAGGCGAATGCACCTTGTCCATTTTGTACGAATCATTGTCAAAGAACAATTGTTCAATTTTCAAATGGAAATTCCTGGGTAACAAATAATCGATGTGAAAAAGGCGAGATCATCGGAGATCCAAGAAATGATGAGGTTGGAAAGCAGTTAAAAGAAACAATCCGAAAAACACAGAGTGTTCCAGATTTATTCCAAGAGCGAAAGAAATTATTGTTCAAAGAATATCCTTATCCAGTGCCTAAAACAGAAAGAGATATCACGATCGGAATTCCAAGAGTGTTATCCTATTGGGATACGATGCCATTTTGGGCAACTTTTTTCAAAAGTTTGGGATACAAAGTACAATTATCGGATGAAAGCACAAGAGAGATTTATGAAAGTGGATTGTCAGCAGTGACATCAGACACGGTATGTTTTCCAGCAAAACTTGTGCATGGACATCTTAGAAATCTGGTGAAAAAATATCATGTAGATCGTATTTTTATGCCATCGATCACAACAGTACCGCCAGAGAATATGGAAAAAACAAGTGAGTCTATGTGTGCGGTGGTAAAAGGTTATCCGATCGTTATCAGGAATTCTGATAATCCACAGGATAAATGGAATGTGCCATTTGATGCACCATTATTCCATTGGCATACCAAAAAGGACAGACAGCATCAGTTGGTAAAATATATGGAAGAAGTATATCATGTCTCAAAAGAAGAGGTTATGAATGCAATGCATACAGCAGATCAGGCTCAGAAATCTTTTGACCAACAGTTAAAGAAACGAGGAGAAGAGATTCTAAATGAAGTAAAGGAAAAGAATGAATTTGCAGTTGTTTTAGCATCTCGTCCATATCAGAACGATACACTGGTTAATCACGATCTGTCTAAGATGTTTACAAAAGCAGGCATCGCAGTCTTAACCGCAGATTCCCTGCCAGAAGTGAATCAGACAGAACTCTCAAAAAGCCGTCTGGATATTGTAAATAACTATCATGCTAGAATGTTATCTTCTGCTATCTTATGTGCGCAAAGTGAGCATCTGGAATATGTACAGCTCGTAAGTTTTGGATGTGGACATGATGCTTATCTATCCGATGAGATCACGAGAATGATGAAAGAAATTTCCGGGAAAACACCATTGATCTTAAAAGTAGATGAAAGTGATAATCAAGGACCATTGGGAATCCGTGTGCGTTCTTTCTTGGAGACAGTGAAAATGGGACGTGAGAAACATCAGAAATTAGAAGTAAAAGAGTTGCAAGAACCATATCCAGTCAAGTTTACAAAAGAACACAGAAAGAAAAAATCGCATTGGTTCCAAATACATCGCATGCATTTTGCAGAATTATGACAGCGGCATTAAGAGGACAAGGAATTCGGGCAGTTGCTTTGGATATCGGGCGTGAAGAAGCAATTCGTTTGGGAAAGAAATATGTACATAACGATATCTGTTTCCCAGCACAGATCGTCATCGGAGAAGCATTGGCGGCACTGGAAAGTGGAAAGTATGATGACAAAGATGTTGCGATCGTTATGGGGAAATATGTCGGAGACTGTCGACTGACACATTATGGGGGCACTACTAAGAAAAGCTCTTGATGATGCAGGATATGATCATATTCCGATCCTGACAAATGATGATGCAGATTCTCATAATATGCACCCAGGATTTAAATTAAATCTGGCATCTTCTGTAAAAATCGCATTTGCATTACCGATGATCGATGTATTGGAGGAATTATTACGAAAGATCCGTCCATATGAAACAGTCAAAGGAAGTGCAGATGAAGCGTTTGACAAAGCCCTTGATCTTGTAATCGATGGATTGGAAAAGTCAGGAGTTCTTGGTGCAAGAAAAGGATTTAAGAAGGCTATTTCTATCATGAAAAATATTTCTTATGATCGTACGAACTTAAAACCACAGATTCTGATCGTTGGGGAATATCTTCTGAACTTTCATCCAGGAGCAAACCATGACATTGAAAAATATCTGGAAGAAAATGGATTTGAGATTATTGAAGCACGTATGACGGATGTTATCCGTAAGACATACTTTTATCAGGATTCACAGATCAGGGAATATCATTTAAATAAACCAATAGATCAAAAGATCTGGTTTCGGACAGCAGACATGTTCTTTGATCTTGCACACAGTTTGACCGATTCCATTGCAAAAGGACATCCTTTATATAAACCAGCGATCCGTATGGATGATCTGGTAAAAGACAGTGATCCGATCATTCATCATACATTTGATGCAGGAGAGGGTGTGCTGATTCCAGGAGAGATCATTCATCACGCAAAACATGGATGCAAGTATTTCTTGATCTTACAGCCATTTGGATGCCTGCCAAACCATGTTGTTGGAAGAGGTATTTCTAAAAAATTAAAGAAATGTATCCAAATGCACAGATTCTTCCATTAGACTATGATCCAGATGTCAGTTTTGCGAATATCGAAAAATCGTCTGCAGATGCTTGTTATGAATGCGAAACAAGAAATCTTGGAAGAAAATGAAGAACGAGATCGTAGAAGAAGTCATCACTATATGGAAAGTGACAAAAAAACATATCGTAGAAAGAAATATGGTGTCGAAAAAACTTCTGGTGTATAAAATATAGAATTAAATTGTTGAATTTTGTTAAATATGCTATAATCCATTTTAGGTTATTCAAAAATAATTTGAATGGAGGAGAAGTAATGAATATTCAGGAGTTTTATGACAGTATTGATGAAAGTTATGAAAATGTAAGCAGCCGTATGATGGGAAATCAGAAACTGGTGGAAAAGTTTGTCCGTAAGTTTTTAGATGATCCTACTTATGAACAGATTAAAGAAGCAGTAAATAAGATGGATTATGATGAAATTCTTCGAACAACTCATACGATGAAAGGAATTGCAAGCAATCTGGAGTTTACACATTTACAGCAAAAAAGTGCGAAAGCAGTAGATATGATCCGTGCAGGACAGCGCGAAGAAGTATTGCCAGTGATCGGTAAAATTGAGAAAGAATATCAAAAAGTTATCGAACAGATCCAGAAATTGGATTAAATTGGATAATAAGAAGACAAAGATGAGGGAATCTTTCGAAG
>ENA-OQOA01000323-OQOA01000323.1-human-gut-metagenome-genome-assembly--contig:-NODE-323-length-22583-cov-3.129498_pt1 | contig 22583 bp, 19 predicted proteins | sample MGYA00242633_ERZ504888 | MGnify/ENA primary metagenome ERZ504888 (study PRJEB26092, sample SAMD00036372) | human gut metagenome | host: Homo sapiens | study: EMG produced TPA metagenomics assembly of...
TCACGTCATTGGTGCGCTTGGTCTGGTTGATGCCGATGGACAGCACCCACGTGATGATCAGCACGATGACGAAACCGGGCAGGTTGAAGTAGGTGGTGACGTCCGGGTTGGTGCCGTAGGCGGCGGTCAGTTCGACCGGCAAATGCAGGCCGAAGCCTTCCAGCAGCTTGTTGAAGTAGCCCGACCAGCCGGCGGACACGGTGGCCGCCTGCAGCGCGTACTCCAGAATCAGGTCCCAGCCGATGACGAAGGCGATGAGCTCGCCGAACGCCAGATAGGCATAGGAGTAGGCCGAGCCGGAAACCGGCGCCATGGCGGCGAACTCGGCGTAGCACAGGCCGGCAAAACCGCAGCAGACGGCGGCCAGCAGGAACGATACGGACAAGGCCGGGCCGGCGGTCAGCGCGCCCTTACCGGTGAGCACGAAGATACCAGTGCCGATGATCGCGCCGATGCCGAGCATCGTCAGATCGAAGGTGCGCATCGTGCGCTTCAGGGGAGTGGATTCGGCGACAAGCTGATCCACGCTTTTCTTACGAAACAGATCCATGTTCTTCTCTCATGAAATCTAGGATTATGGGGCTGAACCGGACGGATTTCCGGGATCCCGGCACGCCTCAACGCCGGGAATCAAAGGCGGTTTCCGAGAAACCGCATATCGGTCATTAGTGTACGACTGCCGGGCGAAAACAACGATTGTGACCACACGTCACATTCCTGCGCAACAATAGGTGCCTATGAGCATGAACGCAGCACCCGAAATCGCATTCTCGTCCGAGCAGGGCAAGGCCAACTATGCGGCCGCCCGCCGCCAATACCCCGCACAGGCCATCGTGAACCTCAAAACCATGCGCGACAACATGGCCCACCTGATCTCCGTGGTCGGCGGCCCGAACTCCGGCACGGCGGTGATGGGCGTGGTCAAGGCCGACGCATACGGCCACGGACTGCTGCCCGCCGCACTGGCCGCGCTCGCCGGCGGCGCGACATGGCTCGGCACCGCGCAATCGCATGAAGCACTGCTGCTGCGCAAACTCGGCATCGGCCCCGACCGTTGCCGCATTCTGACTTGGGTCTACAACGGCACCGAAGTGCCATTCGATGAGCTGATCGCTGCCGATATCGACGTATCGGTCGGCTCCCTGCCCGGCATCGATGCCGTGGCCGCCGCCGCACGCAAGCTCGGCAAGCCCGCCCGCGTACACGTCAAGGTCGATTCCGGCTTCGGTCGCAACGGTTTCACGCCGGCCGGATTCGACGCCGCGCTCGCCAAACTCGTGCCGCTCGCCAAAGAGGGCGTGTTGCATATTGTGGGTCAGTGGAGCCATCTCGCCGTGGCCGATTCGCCCGATGTGCCCGAATTCGTGTCCTCCACCGACCGCCAGATCGAAACATTCAAGGACTTCACGCGCCGCATGGAACAGGCCGGCATTCCGCCGGAGATCCGTCACCTGGCCAACACGGCGGCCACTTTGGACCGCCCGGAGATTCACTTCGAACTTACCGCCCGGCATCGGCCTGTACGGCTACGAGCCCGATCCCGCGATGGGCACCCCGCGCGACTGGCATCTGACCCCGGCCATGCGCCTGCAGGCGCAGCTCGGCACGGGTCAAGGATGTGGAGGCCGGCCATGGCATCTCTTATGGCCGCACCTACCTGACCCCGGACAACACCTCGACCGCTATTGTGCCGCTGGGCTACGCCGATGGCATCCACCGCTCCGCTTCCGGTTTCGATATGGAAGGTGCCAAGCACGTGGAGAAGCCGGGCGGCCCGGTGCGCATCATGACCACTGAAGGTCCGAAGCTCTACCGCGTGTGCGGCCGCGTGTGCATGGACCAGTTCATCGTGGACCTGCACGGATCCGCCGCCGAACTCGGCGTTCACGAGGGCGACACGGTCGAACTGTTCGGCCCGGGCCGCGGCGAGGATTACGTTGAGCCTACCGCCGACGATTGGGCCCGCGCCGCCGACACCATCAGCTACGAGATCTTCACCTGCCTGCGCAACCGCATCCCGCGCCTTTACGAGCATGCCGCCGAAGTACTGCCCGCCGCCGACCTCGCCAAGCTCGACCCCGCCACGCTGCTATAAGGTGCATTACCGCCATACGGTGGCACCCCGTAATCCCTTCTTCCCGAGTATGTACCACTGACATGTGCTGAGCGTCACATATTCGGGGAATCGGCCCCAATCTCCCGAATATGTGCCGTTGAGTTGACGTCAGTGGCACATATTCGGGAAGTCGGGATTACTGCGGCCGATATGTGTGCCTATGCTTGGAATATGGAAACGACTTTGGATGGGGAACAGGTGCTGAGCGATGAGGGCTACAGCGCCTTCGACGAGGAGCGGTGGGCACCCGAGCCGCCCAAATCCAAGTCGCGCACGGCTTTCGAACGCGATCGCGCGCGACTGATTCATTCGTCCGCTTTGCGGCGTTTGGGCGCGAAAAGCCAGATTCTGATTGCCGGTACCGACGATTTCGCCCGCACCCGACTGACGCATACGCTGGAAGTCGCCCAGATCGGTCGCCAAATCGGCGCATTGCTCGGCTGTGATCCGGACGTGGTCGACTGCGCCTGTCTGGCCCATGACCTTGGTCACCCGCCGTTCGGGCACAACGGGGAGCGTGCGCTCGCCGACATCGCCGGCAATATCGGCGGCTTCGAGGGCAACGCACAGACCATGCGTATCCTGACCCGGCTCGAACCCAAGATCTTTCACCCGGACGGGCGTTCGGCCGGCGTGAACCTGACCCGTGCGGCCTTGGATGCGGCCGTCAAATACCCGTGGACCTTGGCCGAAGCCGACCAACACCCCAAGGGGGAGCGGTCGAAGAAGTTCTGCGTCTACCCGGATGATGAGCCGGTGTTCCGCTGGCTCAAAATCGGCGCGCCCCAGGCCGCCAAGCCCATGGAATGCCAGATCATGGACCTTTCGGATGATGTCGCCTACTCCGTGCATGATGTCGAGGATTCCATCGCCACCGGCGCGTTCGATCCGATTGTGCTCGCCGATCCGAAGATGCTGGACCACATCATCGAGCAGACGCGCGCATGGTATGGGGCGAAGTGGGATGCCGACAAGCTGCTGGCCGCGTTCATGCGATTGCGCCGAGAGCATTTGTTCCCTGCACATTTCAATGGTTCGCGCGAATCGTTGGCACAGCTCAAGAACATTACGTCCGATTTGATCGGTCGCTTCTGCTGGTCGGTGGAAACCGCCACGCGCGACACGTATGGGCCCGGGCCGTTGACCCGGTATTCCGCGAACATCGTGATTCCCGAGGACACGAATTACGAGATCGTGGCGTTGAAGGGCATCGCCGTGTACTTCGTCATGGCGCCTCGCGAGCGCGAGCCATTCCATCAGGAGGAGCTCAAGATCGTATCGGATTTGGTCGATGTGCTTATGGCCGATTCGCCGCTCCCATCCGACGCTTTGGAAAGCCAGTTCCTGGCCGATTGGAATGAATCCACCAATGACAACGAGCGCCTGCGCGTCGCCATCGATCAGGTCGCAAGCCTGACCGACAACTCCGCCCTGGCCCTGCACTCCATCTTGTGCTGAGGGCGTGTTGGGCGGGCGCTTCCCTCAGTCTCGCTGCGCGAGCCAGCTCCCCCTCGGGGTGAGGGGGAGCTGTCGCTGTAGACGACTGAAGGGAGTTTCGCGGAAGAAATGATAACCGACGGTAAAAATTTACCGTGTCTCAGGTGAGGCGGTACTCTAGAGACTTATGGTCGGAATGATTAAGAAAGAAGATGTCGAGAAGGTGCGCGCCGCCGCGGACCTGTATGACATTGTATCTGCGACCGTAACGCTTAAGCCCTCCGGCACCGGCACCTTCGTGGGCCTGTGCCCGTTCCACGACGAGAAAACCGGCAGCTTCAACGTGCGTCCCTCGCTCGGCGTGTGGCACTGCTTCGGCTGCGGCTTGGGTGGCGACGTATTCAAATACGTCGAACAATCCGAAAACATCGACTTCCGCGAAGCCGTGGAACTGCTCGCCGACAAGTACCATATCGAGCTGCACTACGAGAACAGCGGCAACGGCCCGGCGCGCGAGAACACCGGCTCCAAGCGCACGCGACTGCTGGAAGCCTGCGAGGAAGCCCAGCGCTTCTTCGTCTCCCAGATCTTGACCAAGGAAGCACTGCCCGCCCGCAAGCTGCTTGGCGGCCGCAACTTCTCCCAAGCTGATTGCGAACGTTTCGGCTGCGGCTACGCGCCGCAAGGCTGGGATAATCTCGTGCGCCACTTGGCCTCCAAGGGGTTTACGCAGAAGGAAATCCTCGACGCGGGCTTGGCCCGTCAAGGCCAGCGCGGCATCTATGACTATTTCCGCGGCCGAGTGACCTGGCCCATCCGCGATTCGACCGGCCGCACGCTCGGCTTCGGCGCGCGCAAACTATACGAAGACGATCAGATCGCCGCCAAATACATCAACACGCCGGACACGCAGCTCTACCGCAAAACCCAGGTGCTTTACGGCATCGATTTGGCCAAATCCGCCATCGTCAAGAAGCGGCAGGTGGTGATCGTCGAAGGCTATACGGACGTGATGGCCATGCACTTGGCCGGCATCGACACCGCCATCGCCACGTGCGGCACGGCGTTCGGCGCCGAGCACGCCAAGATTGTGCGCCGCCTGATCGCCGACGATTCGCTGGGCGCGGTCCAGCTGGTCGGGCCGTTGAAGGTCAAGGACCAGCCGTTGAGCTCGCGCATCGTGTTCACGTTCGATGGTGACGCCGCCGGCCAGAAAGCCGCGCTGCATGCCTTCGGCCTTGATTCGGCCTTCCTCTCCCAAACCTTCGTGGCCGTGGCCGACGACAATCTCGACCCGTGCGACCTGCGCATCGAGCGAGGCAACGAAGCAGTGCGTTCGCTGATCGCCCGCGCCAAACCGTTGTATGACTTCGTGATCGACGCCGCCATCAGCCGGTTCGACCTGACCTACACGCCCGGCCAAGTGGGTGCGATGAAAGCCGTGGCCCCGCTGGTGGCGCAGATTCGCGACCGCTCCCTATGGGACGCTTACGCGCGCAAGTCCGCGGGCCGTATCGGCGTGGATCTTGAGGTGATGCGCCGCGAGGTGATGAACGCGCGCCGGCAGATGCATGTACGCGATGAGGACGCCTACGCGCCCAAACGTCGATTCGAGCGTGACGAGCCGCGTGTGGAACCCGGCACCAACCCATACGCCAATCCGGCCACGCGCAAGGCGTTGGAGCGCCGTGACGCCGCCGAACAGGCATATTTCAAGATCGACGACGCCGTATTCATCGCCGAACAGCAGTTCATGGCCGTGCTGATTCAGGTGCCGCGCGCCATCGACCGCACCATGTTCGGGCAGCTGACCATCGACCATTTCATGACTTCGGTGTTCCGCACCCTGTTCCAGGCGATCGCGGCCGCCGGCGGACTGCCATCCGACGATACCCCGCAGGGGCTGTGGATGCACAACCTCACTAAGGCCGGCGGACCGATGCTGAATCAGGTGATCAACGAGCTGGCCGTCATGCCGTTGCCACTGCCTGGCGACGACGGTGGTAATGGCGCACAACCTCCGCAGTCGAACGTGCCTGGGGGAGTCGGCGGTGGTGCGGCCGCCGTGCAGCTACGCCCTGCCACGCCGGAAGAGCAGCGCTATGCCACCGAACTGCTCACCCGATTGTTGGACATGGGCTTCATGCGCCAGATCGGTTTGGCCAAACGCCGCATGGCCCAGCTGCCCGACGGCGAAGAGAAGATAACCCTCCTCGGCCAGATCACCCGCATGGAAACCGCCCGTAAAGACCTCCAAGCCCAAATCTACGGCAACACCGTTGGCTAGTAATCTCTCCCTCTGACGAGGGAGGTTACTGGCCGCAGTCGGCGGGGCGAGAGAAGCGACGTCAGATATATCGCGCAGCATCGATGTCACATCAACTATTCGTTTGATATTAACTTTTAATGACAAACGATAAATTATGGTATAATGCAAGTATGAGTTGCTTGGTTTGCGCAATGAAGCGGAGGCTCAATCATGGCAACGACAAAGAAACTATCCTTCGGTTTGGATAAGGCCGGTGGCGCGGCCTTGATCCTGGCCCGCATCGGTGCCGCGCTCCTATGGATCATCGCAGCGCTCGCGGCCGTGGTGTGGGTGGTATTCCTCATTTCCCCGCGCTCGTTCGCCGCGAACTTCGGCAGTGTCGACCTGAATGTCGGCGGCGCGTTCACCCTCAGCATCAAGGGCGACTTGTTGGACTACTCCTATAATCTGCAGAACTTCCACGACGGTCCCGTCAACATGGTAGCTACCATCTCCACCGGTCTGGCGAGAATGGTGGTCTACGCTCTACTGGCCTTGGCGTTCTCCGAAATGGCCGCACTGTGCAAGGATTTGACGGTGTGGCTTGCAGACGGCAGGGATGCCACGCCTTTCCAAGGCATGGTGTCCGACCGGTTGAACAGGGCTGGCTGGTATCTGATTGTCGCGCCGATTGTGGGTCTGGTGAACTTCATCGTATGTTTCCTGGCTGGCACGGGCGGCAACTGGGGCTTATGGATGAGCGGCATGATGGTGATGATTGGCATTATCCTGTTGCTGATTGCGCGCATCTTCGATTATGGCATGGGTCTGCAACGGGAAGTCGACGGTCTGCTGTGAGGGGGAAGAGCGCCGTAGGCCCGCGTGGCGCCGGTCCGAACAGGGCCGGTCCGAACACCGAGGGCCCGAATGAGGACAGCCTGAACATCGTTGATTCGAGCGAGACCGGCCTGAATACGGCTGACTCAAACTCCACCGGTCCGGCCGGCATAGGCCATATCGTCCTGCGCCTCGACCGCATCATGGTCGAGCGAGGCCGCTCACTCAACTGGCTGGCCGATCAGGTGGGCATCACCAACGTGAACCTTTCCAAAATCAAAAACAATCGCGTTTCCGCCATCCGCTTTTCCGCCCTCGCCGCCATCTGTGCGGCATTGGATTGCCAGCCCGGCGACATTCTTGAATATGTGGATGGCATTTCGGGCGATGCGGACGATGCGAATAGCAAGTAATCGCACGCATGCCAACTCTTCTCCTCCTGGCCTGTGATTGATTGACAATCAGGGATTACATGCCAAATGGGAGAGATAAACATGTGGAGGTTGGATTGGATGGGTGCAGAAGTTGCGAATTGGCCCCATCCAAATTGGACTGGTTTGGGTGGGGCCAATCCACTCCGTTCAATAATGAAGCGCGATACCAAGCAGCGTCGAACGAAGGGAAACTCATGACGCAGAATCGTGCGGAACTCAACCGTAATCTGGCCCAGATGCTCAAGGGCGGCGTGATCATGGACGTCACCACGCCCGAGCAGGCGAAGATCGCTCAGGACGCTGGTGCCTGCGCGGTGATGGCGCTCGAGCGCATCCCCGCCGACATCCGTGCCGCCGGCGGCGTTTCCCGCATGAGCGACCCGGCCATGATCAAGGGCATCCAGGAAGCCGTGTCCATTCCGGTTATGGCCAAGGTGCGTATCGGACACATCGCCGAGGCCCGCATTCTGCAGGCCATCGAAATCGACTACATCGACGAATCCGAGGTGCTTTCCCCGGCCGACGACGTGTACCACATCGACAAGAACCAGTTCGACGTGCCGTTCGTGTGCGGTGCGAAGAACCTGGGTGAGGCGCTGCGCCGCATCGCCGAGGGTGCAGCCATGATTCGCACCAAGGGCGAGCCCGGCACCGGCGACGTGATTCAGGCCGTGCGCCACATGCGCACCATGAACAAGCAGATCCGCGAACTTGTCGGCCTGCGCGACGACGAGGTGTACGAGGCCGCCAAGCAGCTGGCCGTGCCGTACGATCTCGCCAAGTACGTGCACGACAACGGCCGACTGCCGGTCGTGAACTTCGCCGCCGGTGGCGTGGCCACCCCGGCCGACGCGGCGCTGATGATGGAGCTCGGTGCCGAAGGCGTGTTCGTCGGCTCCGGCATCTTCAAGTCCGGCGACCCGGCCAAGCGCGCCGCCGCCATCGTCAAGGCCACCGCCAACGTGGCAGGACGCCGATCTGCTCGCCAAGCTGTCCGAAAACCTGGCGAAGCCATGGTCGGTATCAACGAGGACGAGATTCAGACCATCATGGCCGCTCGCGGAGAGTGACGGGAGTCGAAGCCGGAGAGGACAACATGGTTGTAGCTGTTGAATACATTTCCAAAGAAGAATCCGCAGACGCCGAAACCGCCACGCACGGCGTGACCGGTATTCTGGCCGTGCAGGGCGCGTTCGCCGAACATGCGGCGGTGCTCGACAAACTCGGCGCCCCGTGGAAGCTGTTGCGCGCGGCCGAGGATTTCGATGAATCCATCGACCGGGTCATCCTGCCTGGCGGTGAATCCACCACGCAAGGCAAACTCCTGCGTTCCACCGGCCTGTTCGAGCCGATCGCCGCCCACATCAAGGCCGGCAAACCGGTGCTTGGCACCTGCGCTGGCATGATTCTGCTGGCCAAGAAGCTCGACAATGATGAGAACGTCTACTTCGGCGCGCTCGACGCTGTAGTGCGCCGCAATGCTTACGGTCGTCAGCTCGGCAGCTTCCAAGCCATCGCTGATTTCGGCCAAGCCGACGACCCACAGCGCATCGCGGACTTTCCGCTGGTGTTCATCCGTGGACCCTACGTGGTGTCGGTCGGCCCCGAGGCTACGGTCGAAACCGAAGTCGATGGTCACGTGGTGGGCCTGCGCCAAGGCAACATCCTCGCCACCGCCTTCCATCCCGAACTCACGGACGACGTCCGCATCCACGAGCTCTTCCTGTCGCTGTAGCCGATTCGTCTGCCGTTAGACTGGTATTCGACCGACGAATCAAGGAGACGATCTGCCATGCAGTTCACGCTGAACCGGCGCAGCACGGTGCCGATGTACCGGCAGCTGGCTGCTGAGCTGCGTGAACAGATTGTCTCCGGCGCAATGGCTGAGGGCTATCGTCTGCCGCCTGAACGCGAGTTGGCCTCACGCCTCGAGGTCAATCGCACCACGGTATTACAGGCCTATCAGCAACTCAAAGATGAGGGACTCATCGCCTCCAAAGTAGGCAAAGGCACGTTCGTGCTGCCGTTGCAGCATATTGAGACTGCCCGGATTCCTGTAGTGAGACATGAGCCGATTGACGAGGAGCCGAAACCGAGCGTTGTGCGGCCGCCGTGGTCGGTGTTGTTCTCCGACTATTCCAACCGATTCACCTACCACGACATTGCCTCGGCCGAGCGGGCGCAACGCGGCGATACCATCATCGACTTTGCCACCGGCTCGCCTAATCCGGCGGATATTCCCGACGATTTGTTGCGTTCAGTGAGCATTGAAGCGTTTGAGTCGCGCGAATTCGACGGTCAGCCAGAATCGCCTATCGAAGGATTCGATGAACTCCGCGCATTACTTGCCGAGCATATGAGCACACGCGGCGTGCAGTGCGATGTACGAAACGTGATGGTGCTTTCCGGTTCCGAGCAAGGCATCGAGTCTTAGTCGTGCGTGCATTCGTCAATCCTGGCGACTGCGTGCTGGTCGAACAATCCACGTTCTTCCCGGCATTGCAGACCTTCCGCTCGGCGGATGCGCGCATCATCGGCGTTCCAGTGGACGAGCACGGTATGCGTACAGACCTGTTGGACGGCTATTGCGCGCGATTCCGGCCCAAGCTCATCTACACCGTCCCGACGTTCCAAAACCCCACCGGTACCACGCTGCCGCCCGAACGACGCAGCGAACTCATCGACGTGGCGCGGCGCTATCAGTGTCTGATCGTGGAAGACGATGCTTACGGCGATTTGTGGTACGGCGGGGAATCGTCCGACGCACATCGCCCCATACCGCTTAAGGGCATGGAGAATGCGGGATACGTGATGTATTTGTCGACGTTCTCGAAAACCGTCACTTCGGGCCTGCGCACGGGATGGGTTGTGGCCGACCCGCATGTGATTAACCGGCTGGCGGCTCTGCGGCGCATGGTCGACCAGCATACGAGCACGTCATCGCAGCGCATCTGCCTGGAACTGCTTAAAGAAGGCCGCGTCGCCGAACATTTGCGCGGTTTGATTAAGGCTTACCGCATTCGACGAGATGCAGCAATCGCAGCATTGGAGCGGTATGCGCCGGATGAAGTGTATTGGACCGTGCCTGCAGGCGGCTACTATATTTGGGGTTTCCTTACCGGACGGCGTGCGCTCTCTGGATGTATTGGAATCCTGCCGTTCCCAAGGCGTCACGTTCATGCCGGGCAGCGTGTTCGACGTTGACGAAATGGATGATTCCCACATCCGTCTCAACTTTGTGCGCCCGGATGCTGCTGACATTGATACCGGCATTCGAATCATTGGCGAGACGATAGCACAGATGTAGCCAAGTGACTGGCTCATTGCGGTTGTCGAGTTTTTTTTGATGGCTGCATACCCACATCGATGGGTGCATTCGACGAATGAATAAGCGAGGAAGCCATCATCAGTTCGCTGTGGCATGCGCATAGCGTTGTCGGGCGAACGGGGCAGACCACGTGGTCGTTGCGTGACCTGGCCGATCGAGCCGGCATCGCATTGCCCCTGGCGTAGTGGCGAGGTGGCGCAGTAACGAGTCACGCCATCGCGAGCCGATGATGCGAAATGCGGAACCGGTCGCGGCCATCAACGGCTATCATACATGCGGAAGCAACGATACGTTGGCGTCAGCACATCCATCTGACTCCAGAAAGGGACACGATATGACCACATCCTCCGTTTCGCCGGTGACCACTGAACTGGCGGGCAGCGAAACCGGCATCACGCTTGTCATTCACGCCGGAGCGGGCAGTCGTGGCAAGCACAGCACGCCTGAACGCATCGCCCAGGTCGAACTTGATCTGCAGCGCGCCCTCGATGCCGGATACCAGTTGTTGGAATCCGGAGCACCGGCGCATGAGGCTGTGGTCGCCGCCATCCACGTCATGGAAGACGCTCCCGAATTCAACGCCGGCCGTGGTGCCGCCCTGACCAGCGATGGCATCGCCCAGATGGACGCCTGCCTGATGACCGGCGATGGCGAGGTCGGTGCGGTCACCGGCGTAAGCACCGTGAAGAACCCGATCGATGCGGCGCGTGCCGTCAAAGAGCAGACCAAGCATGTGCTGTTCGCGGACCCGACCGATGCCGAGATCGCCGATTGGGGCGTCGCGACCGAAAGCAACGAGTACTTCATCACCGAACAGCGTCGTCAGTCCTTGGCCGAGGCTCAGTCCGGTGGCGATGAGTGGGAGAAGCATGGCACCATCGGTGCCGTGGCGCGCGATGCCGAGGGCAATATCGCCGCTGGCACGTCCACTGGCGGCATCACCAACCAGATGCACGGTCGTGTGGGTGATTCGCCGCTGCCTGGTTGCGGCACGTTCGCCAACCAGTCCACGGTGGCGGTGTCCTGCACCGGCATCGGCGAGGCGTTCATCAAGGTGGTCGCCGCCCATCAGGTGTCGGATCGTGTGCGTTTCTCCGGCGAGAACGTCGAGGATGCCGCGACGGCCACTTTGGACGAAGTCGCCGCGCATCATGGCGATGGCGGCATGATCGTTCTGCCGGCGGTCGGCCGTGGCGTGGTCGCCTACAACAGCGAGATGATGAACTTCGGATACCGTAGCGCGCAAGGAGGTAAGGTGCAGGGCTGATTGCCCCCTGTATTGCGGCATATATCATAATGGCCGGTGTGCTGCGGATTCTTGGTAAGGAATCCGCAGCACACCGGCCATTCATGTATGCGGCAAGTGCCGCCGATCAGTGCGGCAGTGCGCGCTACTTGGTGATCGTGTTGTACGTGGGCATGTTCGTGTAATCGAACTGCACGTTCTTCACGTTCTGTGCAGACACGGCGGCGAAACGTTTGACCGGGAATACTGGGGTAATACGCAACTTCATCGCTCCTCTTCCTCGAATGAAACTATGTTCCATTGGTATGAGCCAGCCACGTACGGTATTCGTGTCTGGCCTGCCACACAATGATGCAGCCGTATATACGGGCACAGCATTGCGCGGCAGTTCATTGTATGGAAGATATGCAAACTCAATGTTTCCTTGTCCAAATAAAAAACGAGCGCGGCTGATGTGCGGCACCGGTCCAAAAACTCATGTCCGCCAGCGCAACGCGACTACGTACCTTATGCTGGTCTGCGCGTAAAATAGAATGGTTGCGATATTGGGTTATTCACGGAGGAATGGATGCGACGCTGGCTGATCAATGTAGCCAAAAATGAGACGATTCTCATCGTCGCCGCAATACTCGCCCTGATTTCGTGTTTCATTGTGCCGCCGGACGCCGATTACAAAAGCTACATTCACGCCAGCACCATCAGCCAGCTCATCTGCCTGATGATTGTGGTGTGCGGATTCCAGCGTATCGGCGTGTTCCGCATCATCGGTTCGCGATTGCTGGAGAAGGTCAGCACCATGCGCGGACTGGTCATTACGCTTGTCGCTTTGACGTTCTTTTCCGCGATGTTCATCACCAATGACGTTGCGCTGGTCACGTTTGTGCCGTTCGCGGTGGCCGTGCTCATCATGGCTGGGCAAGAGGATAAGACCATCCTCGTGGTCACGCTGATGACCATTGGCGCGAACGTGGGCAGTATGCTCACCCCGATCGGCAACGCGCACAACCTGTATCTCAAAGCCCTGACCGGCATGCCGACCATGGAATTCCTCGGCATCATGGCACCGTATTCCGGCACGGCGGCCGTGTTGCTGGTCATCGTGATTTCCGTGGTGTTTGGCGGCAAACCGGTCGGCGACCTGGGCGACCTCGAAACCGGCGTGCTGGCTCCCGAGCGCAACAAACACCAGCCCGACGAGATTCGTATCACCGGCTACGGCGCCGGTTATGGCGGCTGGCGCACCATCGTCTACTCGCTGCTGTTCATCGTCTGCCTACTGGCCGTCTCCGACGTGATTCCCCTGTGGGTGATGTGCGTGATCGTGGTCGTCGTGTTCCTGTTCACCGATCGGCGCGTATTCAAATACGTGGATTGGGGACTGCCGCTCACGTTCTGCATGTTCTTCATCTTCATCGGCAACATGAAGCGCGTGCCCGAATTCTACGAACTGGCGCGCTCGCTGGTCGGCGGCCATCCGCTGGAGGTGGCGGTCGGCTCCAGCCAGGTCATCAGCAATGTGCCCACCACGATTCTGCTTTCCGGCTTCTGCGACCAATGGCGCGATCTGATCATTGGCACCAATTTGGGCGGCATGGGTACGCTCATCGCCTCGATGGCCTCGCTTATTTCTTACAAGAACGTCGTGCGCCAATACCCGCACAAGAAAGGCCGGTATCTGGCCGTCTACTCCGCCGTCAACGTTCTGTTTTTGGCCGTATTGCTGACCTTGAGCTGGATCATCGAGCCGAGTCTCTGAGCCGCCGTTGTGGGTTGGGCCGGTCTACCGCGCGTATACGGTGGGGGAGCCGGTCAGTCGGCTCATGGCCGACTGCGGGATGTCGTGGATGCGGCCGATGGTGGCATCCAGCGTGGATACGCCGGATACGCCGTCTGTGTTGGCTGTGTTGGCTGCAGAGGTGATGCTGGATACGCCGACTGCGGACGATGATACGGCCGCAACCATCGGCTGACGATAGGCGTTGGAGTTGCGGGCCAGCCGGGCGAGCGCAGGGCGCTGCCTGCGGAACAGATTGATAAACATACCGCATACTCCTTCATCGTTGGCCGGCGGTCTTCTGGCCGCCGTGGTTTCCATCCTGCCCTCCCGTGCTTGTATTCGCTATGGGGGATAGCCCCTATTATTCCCTGAATCTGCACGATTCCCCCTCATCCTTGAGGGTGATTCTAATGGCAAAGGCATCGGCCTAATGGCCGATGCCAATCAGCGCGAAACCACCAGCGTGACGCTGTACGGCTTGATCTTCATCGCCAGCAATGAAGACGGCGACGGCAATGTGTAAGCCCGACGTTCCGGCACAATCGCCCCCGAAGCCTCGCCGCGGTATCCGATAGTGGTCTTCGCCGTCGGATTGGCGTTTAACGTCGTCACCTCCAAACGCACCGGTCGCGATGGCGAGGCGCCCAGCCCGGCCAGTCCGCGCGCGATTTCCAACGTCACATCCACCGGGGAATCGGAGATATTGACGATTTTGATGTAACGGCAGGCGTCATCCCTGTCATGCCCGGTGGCGCTGACATACAGATGTTTGGCGGGGCGTGACGCGGTCTGCTCGATGGACACGGCATACGTCGTGTCGCCCAGATGCGTGGAAAACAGCCGCTCCACCTCATAATTCACCGTGGGGTTCACATGCGCCGGATTGAATTCGATAAGATTCTGCGCCCACCCCTTGGCCGGGATATGCGCGAGCAGCGGCGCATAGGAGGTCATGCGCACCACGTCGGAATTGCGCTCGCAACCGGTCAGGAACGCGGCCTCGCCGAGTGCCGACTTCCACCGTGTTCGCGCCTTGTTCGGTCTGTGGTTGGCCGGCAAAATAGCCGTTGGCTGAATATTCGCCGAAATAGACGCCGGCGCCGCAACGCGGGTAAGCGTCGAATCGTGACGCCTGGGATGCAAACCATTCGGGGAGTGGTAGGAATGCTCGTCGACGATAATCGCGTCACCGGTGGCGGAATCATGTGCCCCGGAATCGGTTGCGGCCAACGCTCGCGCATGGTCCCAGCTGCGCTTCATCGCCGGCTGGAAGGGGAACAGTCCGGCGCTCATCACACACAGCATATCCGGGTATCGTTCATGAATGGCCTCGCTGATCATGTCAAACTTGGCCACGTAGTCAGCCCCGAAGTTTTCGTTGCCCACGCCGATCATGTCCAAGCCGAACGGCTCAGGATGGCCCATATCACGCCGGACCGCGGCCCACGAGCTGGACTCCGGATCGCCATTCGCGAATTCGATGAGGTCCAGGTAGTCCTGAATCACATTGTTGCGGAAGGTGGCCGAATTGATATCCATGTGGCGCGGATCGCGGCCGGGCGACTGGCATGCGATGCCGGCGAACAGAGTGGGCAGCGGCTTGGCCTTGAGGTCCTCGCACAGGCAGAAATACTCGTAGAAGCCGATCTGATAGCTCTGCGAATAGCTGGAACCATCCGGCATCTTGAACGACCACATCGAATACTGTTGGCGTCGCGCGGCCAGGGAGCCGACGGTATCCTTCCAGCGATATTCATTGCCGGGCGTCACACCTTCGACGATGCAGCCGCCGGGGAATCGCAGAAACGCTGGATGCAACGCCTGAATGGTCTCCACCAAATCGCGGCGCAGCTTGCCGTAACGCCATTTCGGGTCGCCCGCGCCCCAATAGTCCGCATCCATGAACTGCACCAGATCCAGATCGAACGTGGTGCGTTCGCCGGCGTCAATGGTGATACGCAGCTTGCCGTAATCGGTGTTCAGTCCGGTTACGTCGGCGTTGAACCGGTACCAGCCGTCACGGCCGATGACGATGGCACCATCCGACGAATCCGGACTGATCGAAACGCCGGAATCCTGCGCATCGGCCCCATCGTCCTGCCTCAGACCGGTCTCTTCCGTATCGTCAAGCGGATCGGAGTCCACGATATACGACAATCGAGTGATACTGGTGAGCGGCAGGCCGTACCTATCGACCACGCCGACGGACAGCTCGGCCCGCCCATGAACCGGACGTACCGCGAGACTGACGGAATAGGTGTGGTCGGCGACGATGGAGAACGCGGGCTCGCCCCGTTGTCGCCGCCTCCGTTATAGCCGAGGTTTTCCAGATATGCAGGGCCGGTTTCGGAAGGAACATCGGACGTGATGCGAGCGTATCGGCTATGTGCGTGAATTGGCGGGCGGGGCAGTCGGTGGTCACCCGCTGGCCGTGAATCCCGCGTATCTCACTGCCAAGGCTGGCGGCGGAACAGTTGATGAAATCCCAGAAACGCAGGGAATCAGCCTGCGTACGCCACCGTTCGGCACCGGCCATACGCCACGTGTGATGGTCGAGATAAACGCCGTCAAAACTGTAGTTGTTCACCATGTTGGCGTTCAGCCCGCCATCCGCACCATGGTTGATGTCCTCGAAGAACACGCCGTACAGCCGCCCGCTTGTGTGATGGGTGGGGCTTCCCACGCTAATCCGCACCATGGTTTCGATTGTAGAGGGAATGGAGCGGAAAGGTAAACGGAAGAGTTCGCTCACCGTTCATGTTGCGGTCAATCCAAGTCGACTGTTCGCCGGTATACAGCCGGTAACCTCGAAACAGGAATGGAAAATACGGACGACTAGGAGCGCGGCTGTGCAATCCTCGGTGGGAATACGTGAGCGCATCGACCACGTGTATCCGTCGCTGCGTCCGGCGGAGCGCGCCGTGGCCCAGTATATTCGGAATCATATCGAGGAGGCGGCCGACCTGACCGTCGGTCAGATGGCCGACATCGCCCACGTCAGCCAGCCGACGGTGATTCGGTTCGCCCGCAAGCTCGGCTTCGGCGGTTACCGTGAACTGCGGTACGTGTTGCGCAACCCGGCCGCCGAGCACAAAGTGACCTTCAATCCGCTGGCCGGATTCGATCTGAATCCGTGGGATGGCGAAGATGAGATTCCCGGTAAAGCGGCCGATGGCGCGAAGGCGCTGATCGACGAGCTGCACAGTGCGTTGGACCCCAAGGCCTATCGCAAGGCGGTCGCCCTACTCGCCGAATCGGAGTTCATCGACATTTTCGGCGTGGAGAATTCGTTGACACCGGCGATGGATCTGTTCACCAAGCTCGGCTACCTGGGACTGACATGCCGTCTCAATACCGACGCTTACCTGCAGCAGATCGGTGCCGGGCACCTGCCCCACGGCGCTGTGGCCGTCGCCTTCTCCCATTCGGGCAGTTCGGCGGATACGGTCAAAGCGTTGCGATTGGCGAAGTCGCATGGCGCGAAAACCATCGCCATAACCAATGCCATCGGCGCGCCGCTGGCCAGCTGGGCCGACGTGACGTTGCTGACGGGTCGTGATTCGCACACGATCTATGGCAATGCGATTTTCTCGCGCGTGGCCGATACCGCGCTCGTGGACATGCTGTACATGGGCGTGATTCTGTCCGACTATGGCCGGTTCTCCACCGCGCTCGACGAATCCGGTCGCATGATTCGCGACCGCGTATTCGAGAACTGAGCTGCTGCTTTATCGCGCCTTGGGCCGTATTGCTCTGGTCGTTGCTGCTTGAGTTGTTGACGATTTGGTCGTTGTCGCCCTGGTCGCTACCGTCCTGAGGCATGTGCCAGCGAATACGTAGTGGACTTGGCGTGCGTATGACGTTCGATCTTGCCGCTCAACTCCAGCTGGTCCAAGAGCTGCGTCATCTGATCCTTGTTCAGGCCAAGCGCTTTCTGCATGGTTTTACGGCTGAGCTTCACACCGCGGAACGCGAGGAAATTGAGCGTGAACTGTTCCAACGTTTGAGGCGACGGTTCCAGCGTTGCCGTATCAAGCGGGCGGGTACTGGCCTGATCGTCACCGTCCGGGCGTTCGCCGAATCCACTGCCGAGAATCAGCGTCTGCAGTGGCGCGCAGCCGATGATGCGTGCGCCGGCCAAAGCATCTGCGGCGTTATCCGTCATGCGCTGAATCGTGGGGAATGAGTACATTTTGGCATGCTGCGCTTCGTCAGTGGTGCTGGGCGCGGCGGAAGCATCGGCATCGGTCCGATGCGAGGACGCGGCCTCGGCCGATACCGGGATGGGCAGTACCATTGCCACCGAAGTGGGGCCCACGCGCAGTTGCGGACTGACCGCGCTCTGCGCGTAGGCGTCCATAATGCGTTGAATGCCGGTACCGCAGTTCTCGCAGAGGCCCAAATCGGCGAACAATTCAGCCAAACGCGGGGTGCGTGGCTGGCATACGCCGTTGAGTAGATCGTTGATTTCCAAACCATCGGTCAGGCCGCCGAGCGACACGATTTCCAAGCGGGAATCGAAGATATTGATCAGTGTGGGGCCGGAGTACGTGTAATCGCGATGTTCCAGTGCGTTGACCAATGCTTCGCGCAGGGCTATGGCCGGGTATTGGCCGGATTCGTTGATGCCGTTCAGCAGGGCGCTGGCTTGGTCGAGCTGGCGCAGCACCGAGCCGGTGAATGTGTGACGTTCGCGAATGGCGTTTTTGCCATTGCCCTCGAAAATGGTGGCCTTGATAACGAACGGGCATTGGTTGGACAGCAGGGTGGCAAGCGACGATTCGGTGGTGCTGGTGAAGGTGTTGTTGGTGCCGGTGTTGGTGATGCTGCCGGCGGGGACATTACCGGCATCGGCAGAGACGGATGCAGCCATGTTGGTCACAACCGGGCTTTCCCAATCCTTGCCTTCACTGGCAAAACGACCCTGTGCGTATGTGAAAGTGAGCTCACCGCTATCGCCTGCGACGGTCTGGCCCGATGCGGCGTGATCTACGTTGCTCTCCGTTGTCCCCATATCGCCGATGGTACCGGTGCAAGCCGACGTTACGCCGAGGTGTTTTACACCCCTACGGCTAGACTTACACGAGTTTGGCCCCGTAGCTCAGCTGGATAGAGCATGTGACTTCTAATCTCAAGGTCGACGGTTCGAGCCCGTCCGGGGTCACGATGCAATAAACCCTTGGTCCCTCATCGTCTGTGGGGGCCAGGGGCTTTTGAGTATTATGCCGGTCTGGGTCCGTCTGGAGCCTGAACTGTCGACCTTGAGATTAGAAGTCACATGCTCATCATCACCATCCGGGAACACCCTTAAGGGGTGCGCTCCTGCATAACGGCTATACTCTGACTTGAGATGTGCTGAATAATAACCAGCTATCGCGCGTCCGCCAATGGCGACGAACGAGGGAAGAAGGGCCCGTGCCGCGAGCAATCATCGAGGTAAGAAACCTACGCAAGGAATACCCCGTCGAGGATGAGACGGTGGTGGCGCTTGACCGTGTCAATCTCAGTATCCCGCAAGGCCAGATCTGCTGCATTTTCGGCGAATCCGGCTCCGGCAAATCCACGCTGCTCAACCAGTTGGCCGGCATGGAGAAACCGACGCGCGGCGGCGTGAGAATCGGCGGCGTACCCGTCAGCAAACTCGACGAGCGTGAGCTGGCGGCCTTCCGCCAGAAGCATCTTGGCTTCGTATTCCAGTCGTACAACCTGCTGCCCAATCTGACCGCGCTCGAAAACGTGGCAATGCCGCTGATGTTCCGCGGAGTGCCCAAGGAGCAACGCGAGCGCGCGGCGCGTGGCGTGCTCACAAGGGTCGGTCTGGGACATCGTCTCAGCCATTACCCGCGCCAGATGTCGGGAGGCCAACAGCAGCGCGTCGGCATCGCCCGGGCGTTTGTGACCAAGCCCGAGGTGGTGTTCGCCGATGAGCCGACCGGCAACCTTGACTCTAAAACCAAAACCGAGGTCATGACGATGATCTGCGCATTCGCCCATGACTTCAACCAGACCATCGTGCTGGTCACACACGATCCGCAGATGGCCTCATACGCCGACCGCATCGTCACCTTGCTCGATGGCCGCATCACCAGCGATCGGCTCAACACCGACCTTTCCCGCCCAACTGTTCCGTCCACGCCGTCCGCCCAAAGAACCCAAGGAGTTGACCGATGAAGCACCTCTCCCACCACACCATCGCCATCATCGTCGCGTTGCTCTCCACGCTGTCACTGGCACTTGCCGTCATCTCCCTTCCGCATCAGGCGTACGCGGTCGACGGCACAGACGGCACAAGCGGCACGAACAGTACGTCTCAGGGAAGCGACGGCGATTCCGCGCTGATCGCCGGACCGGTGCCCAACATCATCATCACCAACTTCGCGTATGGAGGTGACTCCGTGGCCGCCGGATCCAAATTCAATCTCGACTTCACCTTCCAGAACAAGGGGCAGGTGGCGGTGACGAACATGGTCGTCACCGTGGACGGCGGCGAGAGCTTCGCCATCGCGGGAGGCACGAACACGTTCTACGTCGACGCGCTGTGGGGCGGTTACGCCATGACGCAAAGCGTGCCGATGCAGGCGCTCGCCTCCGCGAAAAGCGGTGCCCAGCCCGTGACCGTGAACTTCCGATACGAGTATGTGGACGCCAGCGCCCGCTCCTCAAGCCAGTCCGATGTCAAGATTTCCGTGCCGATCAGTCAGCCTGACCGGTTCGAAATCAGTGATCCCGTAGTGCCCGACCAGGTGATCGCCGGTCAGGAAAACACGGTCACGATGGAATATGTGAACAAGGGCAAAGGCGATATCGCCAACGTCGAGGCCACGATGGAGGGCGAAGGTTTCGATGCCACGATGAAAACCCAGTACGTGGGCAATGTGGCTTCCGGCGCCACCGGCACGATTGGTTACGCCTTTACGCCGCACGCGTCAGGCGAGCTGAAGACCACGCTCAAAGTCACGTACGAGGATTCCGACGGGCAGACCAAAACCAAGGAATTCCCGCTCACCATACCCGTAACCGATATGCAGCCGGTGGATGATTCCGACATGGCCGATCCGAACCTGGACCAGAGCGCCAATCAGGGATTGCCGGTGCTGGTGTATGTGGTCATCGTCGTGATCGCCGTGGTCATTATCGTGGTGATTGTGCTGCTCGTGCGTCGCCGGCGCAAGCAGAAGGCCAAGAAGAACGATATTGATGAGGACTGGGATGATTGGTCCGAAGGCAAGGATGATAAGACCGATACCGACGTGACGGATGGTGCTGCGGCAGACACCGCTCCTATTGCACCAGCCTCACCAGCCTCACCGGCCGGCCCGTCCCACAAGGCCTGAAAGGCCCGACCATGCGATTCGGCGACATACTGCGGCTTTGCAGACAAAACCTATGGCGGCGTAAATCCCGTACGATTCTGACCGTGCTGGGCGTTATCGTCGGCTGCTGCTCGATTGTGCTCATGGTCTCTTTGGGCCAGGGCATTAACGAGCAGAACGAGAAGATGCTCAAATCGATGGGCGATCTGTCCATCGTCACCGTGTACACCAACGGTTATGCCGGTCCGATGGGCGGTGGCGGTTCGTCCGAGATGGGCGATACCAAGCTCGACGACAAGGCCGTGGAATCCTTCCGCGCGATGAGCGGCGTATCCGGCGTGACGCCGATGATGAACTTCCCTTATAACGTGACGGCCAGAGCCGGCGCGGGCGGCCGTTACCTCTACGATTACGTGCAGATCATGGGCATCGACATGACCCAGTTCGACCAGATGGGCTACAAGCTCGTCGGTGGCGAGAAGCCGGTCAAAAAGGATCAGGTGCTTGCCGGCGAATGGTTCGCCTATGGTTTCATGGACACCCTGAAGAACGGCGAACAACGCACCAGCACACGCGGCGGTCAGTATTCCTCATGCACGTTTGACCAGACCACAGGCCAGTGCGAGGAAGACCAGGACGAGGATCCGTTCTTCGACCCGCTCGCCACGCAAATCAGTCTGACCACCGGCACCAATTATCAGGGCGACCAGTACACCATGAACATGTACGGCGGCGGTGGCGGCACAGGCGGTGCGGGTGGCAACACCGCGGGTCAGTCGGAAAACGTCACCTTTGATGTGCGGGCTTCCGGCATTGTGGCGGGCGACTATAACAAAGGCTATGCCACCTCCGACGGTCTGGTCATGGATTTGCAGGCGTTGAAGGAACTGGCCGCCAAAGTCGATCCAGCCGCCGCCAAAAAAGCCACCGCCTATAATCAGGTGCTGGTCAAGGCCGCCGACCTCAAGTCCGTGCCCGAAGTCGAATCACAGATCAAAGCGTTGGGCTACGAGACCTCCTCCTATGAAGACATGCGTAAGTCGTTGGAAGAACAGTCGCGCGCGATTCAGCTGATTCTGGGCGGTATCGGCGCGGTTTCGCTGTTGGTTGCGGCCATCGGCATCGCCAACACAATGGTTATGTCCGTAACCGAGCGCACGCGCGAGATCGGCATTATGAAGGCGCTTGGCTGCTACGTTCGTGACATTCGCGTCATGTTTCTTGCGGAGGCCGGCGCGATCGGATTCTTCGGCGGATTGGTCGGCTGCGTGCTGAGCGGACTGATATCGCTGGGCATCAACGTTGTCGGCGCGTTGTATGCGGGCGGCATGAGCGGCGGCATGTCTGGCGGTATGGTCAGCGGTGCAGGCGGGGGCTCCGGCGACGGTACCGGTGGCGGAACATCTATCTGGACCATACTCTGGCAGGCGATAGTTGGTGGCGAGAATGTGACCCGTTATTCGGTGATTCCGTGGTGGCTGTTCCTGTTCGTCGTACTGTTTTCCACGCTGATCGGCTTGCTGTTCGGCTTCGGCCCGGCCAATAAAGCCGTTAAAATCCCGGCCCTAGACGCCATCAAAAACAACGAGTGATCGCCTCTGTCACCTGCTCCACCGTTAGTCCATAACGTTCGTTCAGTTCGCCCAGCGGCACGCGGTCGGTAAATTCCTTGGCTGCGCCGAAGTTCAGCACATGAGGATTACGGCTGCCGTCCGAGACATGATGATTCGCATAATATGCGGTCACTTTCTCGCCCCAGCCGCCTTCAAGCTGCCCGTCTTCAAGGGTGATGACCTGCTGGTGGCCATCACGCAACGACTCCAGTACGTCTGAATCCAGCGACGTGC
>ENA-OQOA01000324-OQOA01000324.1-human-gut-metagenome-genome-assembly--contig:-NODE-324-length-22532-cov-6.415711_pt1 | contig 22532 bp, 17 predicted proteins | sample MGYA00242633_ERZ504888 | MGnify/ENA primary metagenome ERZ504888 (study PRJEB26092, sample SAMD00036372) | human gut metagenome | host: Homo sapiens | study: EMG produced TPA metagenomics assembly of...
ATTACAATAACCGCAGGATTCAAGCTAAAACAAAATGGATGCCTCCCTCTAAATTCAGGAAAGCATCCATGTCTGAATCTTAATTATTCATTTTTCATCCAGTGTCCAGAAAACTGGGTACATATCACGATGCAGGGGCGTTTTTGTGTATTTACATCATGCCGCGGAAGACAGCCTGTGCGATTTGGAAATACAAGATCAAGCTGCAGGCGTCCACGATGGTGGTGATGAAGGGGGTCGCCATGATGGCCGGGTCGGCGCCCAGCTTCTTGGCGGCCAGGGGCAGCATACCGCCCACCAGCTTTGCGAGGATGACGCTGAAGAACAGCGACACGCTGACGACCACTGCGTAGCCGATGACATTGTCATACTGCCCGGCGTAGAGGTAGGTGTACATCAGGTAGATGCGCAGACCGTTGACGAGGCCCAGCACCGCACCGACGATGGCGGAGACCCGCAGCTCCTTGCCCAGAACTTTGAGGAAGTCGCTGGGCTCCACCTCGCCCAGAGCGAGGCCGCGGACCATCAGGGTGCTGATCTGGTTGCCGCAGTTGCCGGCGGTATCCATCAGCATGGGCATGAAGGAGACCAGCAGAGGCAGGCTGACGAAAGCCTCTTCGTAGTGGGTCGTGACCATGCCGGTGAAGGTAGCAGAGAGCATCAGGATGAGCAGCCAGGGGATACGCTGCTTGGCGTGGGTCCAGACGCTGGTGCCGAAGTAGGTGGTGGCATCGTCGTCGGGCAGAATAGCCGCCATCTTCTGCATATCCTCGGTGCTCTCATCGGTCAGGACGTCGATGGCGTCGTCGATGGTGATGATACCGATGAACATGCCCTCGTTGTCCAGAACAGGCATCGCGGTGAAGTCGTAGCGCTGCATCTCGCGGGCCACGAACTCCTGGTCATCCGTGACCTTCACGGTGACGACATTGTCGTCCATGATGTCCACGATGGGGGTAGAGGGGTCAGACAGCAGCAGGCTGCGGGCCGACACGACGCCCAGCAGGCGGTTGCGCTCCACCACATAGCAGGTGTAGACCGTCTCAGCGTTCTCACCCTGCTTGCGGATAGCGGCGAAGGCGTCGCTGACGGTCATCTCCTGCCGCAGACGGACGTATTCGGGGGTCATCAGGCTGCCGGCAGAGCTTTCGGGGTAGTTCAGCAGCTTGTTCAGGCTCTCACGGGTCTGGCGGGACGACTTTTCCAGCACCCGCTTGACCACGCCTGCGGGCATATCTTCCAGCAGGTCGGCGGCGTCGTCAAGGCTCATATCCTCGATGGCGCTCACCAGCTCGACGTCGGAGAACGCATTCACGAGGTCGTCGCGGGCCTCATCGGACATATAGGCGAATGCTTCCGTTGCAACGTCCTTTTTCAGCAGACGGAACACCACGAGGCGGTTGTTCTCGTCCAGCTCTTCCAGCAGCTCGGCCAGGTCGGCGGGCTGCTCTTCCTCAGTCACTTCGCGCAGCTTGACGTACTGCTTCTTGACGAGCAGCTTGAGCAGACGGCTCTTGGTCAGCATCTCGGGGTTGGCCTTGACTTCTTCGTCGTTGGCCTCCTCTTTTTCGGCCTCGCGGACGTCCTGCTTGAGGTCTTCGGTGGCCTGCTCGTTCAGGTCTTCGGCCAGTTTCTGGCGCACCTCAGCGGGAATATCCGTGGGCAGCTCCTGCACCGGAAGAGCCTGTTCCTCTTCGCGCTCCGGGGTCTTCTTTTTTCTTCCATTTGTGTTCCTCCTCTTTTCTGTCTCAGGAGGACACAGCCGCATCAACGCAAAAAGCGCCGCTCCTGCGCCGCAGACCCCGGGCCGCACTGCCCATCTGCACGCACAAAGCTGCGCCTCTTTTGTACGGCAGCCGGACAGCGGATCCTCCGCTGTTCAGCGTACAAAAAAGGCGAACGCAGCACCTTTCGCGGTCATTCCGGCCGCATCATTCCATCGTCTTCGACTATGATCCGGGTCCATTGTCCTGCGTTCACCTCCACAAATTCGTTTTGCTAAGTTTCTTAGCCTACAGGTTTATTATATCTCCACTCAAATGCCCGGTCAACCCTGTAAGGCGTCCATTTCCGGAATATTGACGCAGAAAAACGCACAGCGCCCTCTCCGGTGCTTGCGGCTTCACCGGAAAGGGCGCTGTGTTTGGATATTGCTTTGGTGTGAGGAGGAATCATGTACAAGGAATCGGTTGCGGCCCCGAATCCTCATGGCTGTAGTATAGCAGATTCCGCACCGGATTTCATGAAAAACCTATGAAGAAAGTGTAAAAGACACAAAAATACGCCCCGGACACTGTTTCCAGTGAGCGGGGCGCTAAAAACGGGATCCGTTTTTGACTGCGGCAAGATCCCTGCAAGCAGGTCTTATGCAGCAGGCGGGGCAAGGTATCTGCGAACAGACCTTATGCTCCTGACACACGCGAAGTATGCTTTCAAGGACCCTCGCGGGCGCTTTGGTATTTCAGGCTCTGCCCGCCCCGACGCGTTCGGAGGCGGGCAGAGAGTTGAAATCAGTTTGGAGTACAAAGCTCCAGTCTCTGCGTAGAAATAAGCCTGTCATTTCTTCTCTGGCCGGGGCCACAGTTTCGTACTGCTGCGTTGCGCAGTAATCGCCAGCACGGAGCAGCCGCCCTTTCGGGACTAAGGTGCCGCTGCGGCAGTTTCCAGCCAGAGTCAAAAGAACTTTGGTTTACTTGTACAGCTCGACCAGGCGGGTCAGATGCTCGTAACGGTCGTTTGCGACCTGCTCGTTGCGAGCGAACAGCTGCTTTGCACGATCCGGGAATGCACGAGTCAGGCGGCTGTAACGGGTCTCGTTTGCCAGCAGTGCCTGATACTTCTCGGCATCCACAGCCTTGGAGGTCAGGGTGAAGGGGTTCTTGCCCTGAGCCTTGTTGGCCGGATTGAAGGTGAACAGGTTCCAGTAACCAGCCTCAACTGCCTTCTTCATCTCGTTCTGGCAGTTGGTCATGCCGCCCTTAACACCGTGCAGCTCGCAGGGAGCGTAGCCGATGATGAGGGAGGGGCCGGGATATGCCTCAGCCTCTGCGATCGCCTTGACAGCCTGGTTCATGTTAGCGCCCAGAGCGATCTGAGCAACATAGATGTAACCGTAGGTCATAGCGATCTCAGACAGGCTCTTCTTGCTGATCTCCTTACCAGCAGCAGCGAACTGGCAGACCTCGCCGATGTTGGAGGCCTTGGATGCCTGTCCGCCGGTGTTGGAGTACATCTCAGTATCGAAGACCATGACGTTGACATCCTCGCCGGAAGCCAGGACGTGGTCCAGACCGCCGAAGCCGATGTCGTATGCCCAGCCGTCACCACCGAAGATCCAGACGGACTTCTTGGCGATGAACTCCTTGCTCTTCAGGATCTCAGCGGACTCGGTGCAGCCAGCGGCAGCAGCCTTCTCCAGCTCAGCGATCAGAGCCTTAGCGGGGGCATCGTTCGCCTTGGTGTTGTTCTTGGTTGCCATGAACTCGTCAAAGGCAGCCTTCAGCTCAGCAGAAGCCTTGTCAGAACCAGCGACCTCAGCGATGCGCTTGATCAGGTTCTCACGGACGGTCTTCTGGCCCAGATACAGGCCCAGGCCGTGCTCTGCGTTATCCTCGAACAGGGAGTTGCACCATGCAGGACCGTGGCCGCTGTCCTTGTTGACAGTGTACGGAGAGATGGAAGCAGTACCGCCCCAGATAGAGGAGCAGCCGGTGGCGTTGGAGATGTACATCTTCTCGCCGAACAGCTGGGTGATCAGACGTGCGTAAGAGGTCTCAGCACAGCCTGCGCAGGAGCCAGAGAACTCCAGCAGCGGCTGGTTGAACTGAGAGCCGATGACGGTGTCGTCTGCGAACTTAGAGGGCTTCTTGGAGATGTTGGCGACGCAGTAGTCGAAGACTGCCTGCTGATCGGCCTGAGACTCCTGAGGAACCATCTGGATAGCCTTGGTGGGGCAGACGGTGACACACTCGCCGCAGCCCATGCAGTCCAGAGGAGACACAGCCATAACGAACTTGTACTCGTTAGCGGGCTTGTTGTCGCGGCTCTTGGTCTGTGCGGGAGCTGCTGCCAGCTCGTCAGCGGTCAGCTGGAAGGGACGGATGGTTGCGTGAGAGCACACGAATGCGCACTGGTTGCAGCCAACGCACTTTGCAGCATCCCACTCGGGGACGTTCACAGCGGTGCCGCGCTTCTCGTAAGCGGAAGCACCCTGCTCCCACTCGCCGTTTGCGTTAGCAACGAAAGCAGAGACAGGCAGGCTGTCGCCGTCCATACGAGCGATGGGCTCCATGACGTCGCGGATCTGCTTGACCAGCTCGGGACGGCCAGCCAGCTCCTTCGGAGCGGGATCGGCCTCGGGGTTGGACCAGGAAGCGGGGACGTCCACCTTGTGGATGGCGTCAACACCGGCATCGATGGCCTTCCAGTTCATCTCAACGACGTCCTGACCCTTCTTGCCGTAGCTCTTCTGAGCTGCCTGCTTCATGAAGTTGACGGCGTCCTCGATGGGCATAACGTCAGCCAGCTTGAAGAAAGCGGACTGCAGGATGGTATTGGTGCGCTTGCCCATACCGATCTCGATCGCCTTATCGATGGCGTTGATGGTGTACAGCTGGATGTTGTTGTCAGCGATGTACTTCTTGGCCTCAGCGTTCAGGTGATGGCCCAGCTCCTCATCGTTCCACTGGCAGTTGATCATGAACACGCCGCCGGGCTTGACATCCTGGACCATCTTCATGCCCATGTGGATGTAAGCGGGGTTGTGGCAGGCCACGAAGTCAGCCTGGTTGATGTAGTAGGGGCTGCGGATGGGCTTGTCGCCGAAACGCAGGTGGCTGATGGTCACGCCGCCGGTCTTCTTGGAGTCATACTGGAAGTATGCCTGAACATACTTATCAGTGTGGTCGCCGATGATCTTGACGGAGTTCTTGTTGGCACCGACGGTACCGTCGCCGCCCAGACCCCAGAACTTGCACTCCTTGGTGCCAGCTGCTGCGGTGATGGGAGCGGGCTTGACCTCAGGCAGAGACAGGCCGGTGACATCATCGGTGATGCCGAGGGTGAAGCGCTCCTTCGGCTGATCCTTCTCCAGCTCCTTGAACAGAGCGAAGATGGAGGACGGGGGAGTGTCCTTGCTGCCCAGACCGTAACGGCCGCCGGTCAGGATGACATCATTCTTGCCAGCCTCACGCAGGGTAGCTGCGACATCCAGGTACAGGGGCTCGCCCAGAGAGCCGGGCTCCTTGGTGCGGTCCAGAACTGCGACCTTCTTAGCGGTAGCAGGCAGGACCTTCAGCAGAGCGGAGGACACCCAGGGACGGTACAGGCGGACCTTGACGATACCGACCTTCTCGCCCTTGGCGTTCAGGTAATCGACGACCTCGTCAGCAACGTCGCAGACAGAGCCCATAGCGATCATGACGCGATCGGCATCGGGTGCGCCGTAGTAGTTGAACAGGTCGTAGTTGGTGCCCAGCTTCTCGTTGATCTTGGCCATGTACTTCTCGACGACTGCGGGCAGTGCGTCGTAGACAGAGTTGCAGGCCTCACGATGCTGGAAGAACACGTCGCCGTTCTCGTGGGAACCGCGCATCTTGGGGTGCTCGGGGTTCAGAGCCTTTGCGCGGAACTCCTCGACAGCCTCCATGTTGCACATTTCCTTCAGGTCGGCGTAGTCCCACTTCTCGATCTTCTGGTACTCGTGAGAAGTACGGAAACCATCGAAGAAGTTCAGGAAGGGGACCTTGCCCTCGATCGCTGCCAGATGGGCAACAGGGGACAGGTCCATGACTTCCTGCACGCTGCTCTCGACCAGCATTGCGAAGCCGGTCTGGCGGCATGCCATAACGTCGCTGTGATCACCGAAGATGTTCAGGGACTGGGTAGCAACGGTACGTGCAGAAACATCGAACACGCAGGGCAGCTGCTCAGCAGCGATCTTGTACATGTTGGGGATCATCAGCAGCAGGCCCTGAGAAGCGGTGAAGGTGGTGGTAACAGCACCTGCACCCAGAGAGCCGTGCACAGCGCCTGCAGCGCCTGCCTCAGACTCCATCTCGACGACCTTGACCTGGTTGCCGAAGATGTTCTTCTGGCCCTGAGCGGACCACTGGTCCACAGAGTCAGCCATCGGAGAAGAGGGGGTAATGGGGTAGATGGCAGCCACGTCCGTGTAGGCATATGCTACATGAGCGGCAGCGGTATTGCCATCCATGGTTTGCTTTGCTCTAGGCATTTTTCTTCCTCCATTCAGAATTTGGTACCTTCTGCGCGGGGCAAACGTCTTTTTACTGGAGCCGGAGAACTCCTTTGAAAAACGTATTGCTCAACTGATAAGCGCCGCACTTCGCCGGAGCCGGAGAACTCCACAAAAGCACACGCTCATCGAGGGCAATAGCCCTGCCCGGGGCCGGAGAACCCCATGAAGGCACTATTGCTCATCTAATATAATAGCAAATTCCGCCGGTAAAGGCAACGCAAACCGACTGTAAAAACACAACAAAAATTCAAGAAATTTTTTAGCGCTTTTTTACAGATGTGTCCTTTGCTGCATCCATGAGGGTGTTATGCTCCAAAATCCAGTATCCATGAGGCTTTTTCTTACAAAATTCTAAATTTATAATTGACATTTGTACAGATTCTGCCGTAAACTTTATCTATAGTATCATGCGCCGCACAGCGCAGGGAAGGACAGGCACAAAACGATGGATGCTGCACATTTTGAAAAGACGCTCTCGAGCGAAGTGCTCTTTGAAGGCCGGGTGGTCACGCTGACCAAAGATGTGGCTCTGCTGGAAAACGGTGAGACTTCTATCCGGGAGGTGGTCCACCACCACGGCGGGGCCTGCATCGTACCGTATTTTGAGGACGGCACCCTCTGCATGGTGCGCCAGTTCCGCTACGCCATGCAGCAGGAGCTGTGGGAGCTACCCGCCGGCAAGCTGGAAAAGGGCGAAGACCCCTTCGAAGCCGCCAAGCGGGAGCTGGGCGAAGAGTGCGGCCTGACCGCCGACCACTACACCCCGCTGGGCGAGTTCTACCCCACGGTGGGCTATGACACCGAGATCATCTATATGTGGGTGGCCACCGGCCTGCACACCACCCAGATGCATCTGGACGATGACGAGTTCCTGACGCCCGACCGCATCCCGCTGGCAAAAGCCTACGAGATGGTCATGAACGGCGAGATCAAGGACGGCAAGACCATCGCGGGCGTGCTCAAGCTCAAGGCACTGGTGGACGAGGGCAGGCTGTGATACTCTACGAAGATACAGCCCTCGTGGTTCTGGACAAGCCCGCCGGGCTTTCCAGTGAGGACGGCGTACCCGCCGCCCTTCGGAAGCTCTGGGGCAGGCCCGACGCCTATGTGGGCGTCATCCACCGGCTGGACACCGGCGTGTCGGGTCTGATGGTCTATGCGAAGACCCCGCAGGCAGCCGCCGCCCTCAGCCGTCAGGTGACACAGAGCCAGCAGGTTTATGCCAAACAGGATGGCCGGGCCGAGCCTGACGCCGGCACACCGGACGCGCCGCCTTTCGTGAAACAATACCGCGCTCTCATCGCAGGTGGGCCGGACGAAAAGCTGCCCGCCGAAGGCGTCCTGCGGGACTACTTATTCAAGGACAGCCGGAAAGGCCGTGTTTTTCCGGTGAGCCGTCCGCGTAAGGGCGTGAAGGAAGCTGTGCTGGAATATCGCATTTCTGCCTCCACCCCGGACGGCAGCGCCAGCCTCGCGGACATCACCCTCCACACCGGGCGCACCCACCAGATCCGGGTGCAGTTCGCGTCCCGCCGCCACCCGCTCTGGGGCGACGGCAAATACGGCAGCCGCATCAAGGGAGACATTGCGCTTCAGAGCGCACGGCTCCGCTTCATCCATCCCGACACCGGAGAGAAAATGGACTTTCGCCTCCCGGTCCCCGGGACATGGCCCGCTTGGGGCATCAGACAGGAAAACGACAATGGAACAACAGTATAAAACAGATTCTGAAATATACGCCGTCCTCGAGCGGGAGATCATCGATCTGACCCTCCGGCCCGGCTGTTCGCTGAGCGAAAACCCGCTCTGCACCCGGTTCGGCGCGCCCCGCTCCCTCATCCGGGTGGTGCTGCAGCGGCTGCAGGAGAACGGGCTTGTAAAGATCGTGCCTTACAAAGGCACCACCGTCACCCGGCTGAACCGGGACATCGTGGACGAGCTGATCTATGAGCGCATCGCGGTAGAGGCCCGGGTCCTGCGGGACTTTGCGCCCCACTGCACACCGGAGCACCGCGCCCTCATCCGCCAGCGTGCCGCCGCCTACGACGAGCTGGCCAAGGCCGAAACGCTGGACTTCAACCGTCTCTACGAGGCCGACACCCGGCTCCACGAGACGTGGTTTTCTGCTATGGGCAAGATGTACCTCTGGCGGACGCTGCAAAATGCCCACGCCGACTACAGCCGCTTCCGGATGCTGGACACCCTGACCACCGGCGGGCTCGCCGAAGTGGTGGCCGACCACCACAATCTCATCGACGCCATCGAGCGGTGCGACCTGGCGGCCTTTGAGCCGCTGGTGGAACGCCACCTTTACGGCGGCATCCGCCGTCTGGGCAGTAAGCTCACCGAGGAATACGCAGATTATTTTGAATGATGTTCCATGGGGAACAAAAAAGCGCCTCTGCACAAATGTGCAGGGGCGCTGCTGTTTTTCTCAGCCCATGATGCCGGAGATGAAGATTTCCAGACCGATGCCGATGAGGATGACGCCGCCGAGGACGGAGGCTTTGCCGGAGAGCTTTGTGCCGAACTTTTTGCCGATGGCAAGGCCGGCTTCACAGATGAAGAAGGTGACGATTGCCACGATGAGGGAGCAGACCAGCGCCATGAACCAGCCGTACTCCGAGATGGTGAAGCCCACCGACAGCGCGTCGATGCTGGTGGCCACGCCCTGCATGAAGAGTGCGCCCGCGCTCAGCTCAGCGGCTTCCTCGGCCTCTTCGCCCTTGATGCCCTCAATGAGCATCTTGCCGCCGATATAGCCCAGCAGGATGAGGGCGATCCACGGGATGAACTTTTCAAACGAAGAGAACAGCTCCACGATGGTGTGGACGCAGACCCAGCCCGTCATGGGCATGACAGCCTGAAAGATGGCGAAGGTGCCTGCGATCTGGGCGCCCCTGCGGCGGGACATCTGCGGGTCATGCAGACCGTTTGCCATCGAGACGGAAAACGCATCCATGGCAAGACCCACGCCCAGCAGGGCGCTGTTGAAGAAAAACAAAAAACTCCATTCCATAACGATGCCTCCTGATTTGACCGGAATTGGTGGGCAGACAAAAGACCCGGGATCGGCGCGCATTTCGCCAATTCCGGGTCGGATTTTTACAAACTGACTCCATGTGGAATGGGCGTGGTACTCGCACCAAAGCACATGAGTCTCGCAAATGAAAGCAAGCCAGACAGCCGCCCGGGCCGTCATTGTGTTGACTTGCTGCGCTGCCTGCAAAACAGCGCCTGCTACTCCCCCATGAGGATCTTCCCTGTTGTCCGGCTATCGTACCACACAAACAGCGGATTTGTCCAGTATAACCGTGATTTTTTGCAAAAAAACCTGCGGGAGAGCACCGCAGAAAGCGTGTACTCCCCCGCAGGGTCAGTTTATGTGTGGAAATGAGGTTTATTCCTCGTCGCCGGTGTCAGCCTCGGGAGCTTCGGCGGCCGATGCCTCATCGGCTGCTTCCATCTCCGCCAGCTGCTCGGCAGTGGGCTCATCCTCGGTGTCGGCCTCGATGCTCTCGGTCTGTGCCTCGTCGTCGTGGTCGGTGCGGGCCAGCACCATCACCTTATCGTTCTCGCCCAGACGCATGACCCGGACGCCGGAGCCGTAGCGGCTCTGGACGGGGATCTCGTTGGCGTGCAGGCGGATGATGATGCCCTCCTGACTGCTCAGCAGCACATCGTCGATGTCGTCCACGATCTTGACGGCTGCCACCTTGTCCTTGGAGGCGTCGTAGTTGCGGATGCCCTTGCCGCCGCGGGCAGTGATACGGTAGGTGTCGATGTCAGAGCGCCGGCCCTTGCCGTTTTCGGTGACGGTGAGCACCGTGCCGCCCTCGCGGCAGATGCAGACGCCGACGACCTCGTCGCCCTCGGCCAGCTTGATGGCGCGGACGCCGTGGCCGCTGCGGCCCATCGGGCGGGCATCGGCCTCGTTGAAGCGGATGGCCTGACCGTTGCGGGTAGCCACGATGAGCATATCATTGCCGGTGGTCAGGCGGGTCCATGCCAGCGCGTCGCCCTCGTTGAGCGCAATGCCGATGAGGCCCGTCTTGCGGATGTTGGCGTACTGCTCCAGCGGAGTGCGCTTGATGAGGCCCTGCTTGGTGACCATGGTGACGAAACCGCCCTTGTTGTCCCCGTCCTTGGGGTAGCAGAGCATGTTGGTGACCTTTTCGCCCTCGGCCAGCTGCAGCAGGTTGACGATGTTGCTGCCCTTGCTGGTGCGGCTGCCCTCGGCGATGGTGTAGCCCTTGATGCGGAAGAGGCGGCCCTTGTCGGTGACGAACAGGACATAATCATGGGTAGAGCCCACGAACATCTCCTGCACGATGTCCTCTTCCTTCCGGGTCATGCCGGAGATGCCGCGACCGCCGCGCTTCTGGGCCTGATAGGTGGCCTTGAGCTGGCGCTTGATATAGCCGGCCTCGGTGAGGGTGTAGACGCACTGCTCCTCGGCGATGAGGTCTTCGATGTCCACTTCGCCGGTGACGGACTGGATCTCGGTGCGGCGCTCGTCGCCGAAGCGCTTCTTCATGTCCAGCAGCTCGTTCTTGACGATCTCCAGCACCCGGGCGTCGTTGGCGAGGATGTCCTCCCAATCCTTGATTTTTGTCTGTAAGCCGGACAGCTCTTCCTCGATCTTGAGGATCTCGAGACCAGCCAGACGGCCCAGCTGCAGCTTGACGATCGCGTCGGCCTGCGGGTCATCGAAGCCGAACTGCTCCATGATAGCGGCCTTTGCCTCGGCCATGCCGCCCTTGCAGGCGCGGATGGTAGCGATGAGCTCATCCACGATGTCGGTGGCCTTCTTCAGACCCTCGAGGATGTGGGCACGCTCCTTGGCCTTCTTCAAATCATACTGCGTGCGGCGGCGGACGACTTCATCCTGGAACTCGACGTACTTCTGTATCATCTGTTTCAGGGTCATGACCTTCGGCACCTTGTGGTCGATGGCCAGCATGATGACGCCCACGGTATCCTGCAGCTGGGTGTACTGGTACAGCTGGTTCAGGATGACCTGCGCGTTGGCATCCTTGCGGATGTCCACCACGATGCGCATCCCCTTGCGGTTGGTCTCATCGTTCAGGCCGGTGATGCCCTCGATGCGCTTGTCCTTGACCAGCTCTGCCATGTTCTCGATGAGACGGGCCTTGTTGACCATATACGGAATTTCCGTAATGATGATCTGGGTACGGCCATTCTTGGTCTCTTCGATGGTAGCACGGCCCCGCAGGGTGATCTTGCCGCGGCCGGTGGCGTAGGCGGCGCGGATGCCGCTTCGGCCCATGATGATGCCGGCAGTGGGGAAGTCCGGTCCCTTGATGTGCTCCATCAGGCCGGGCAGGTCGATGTCGGGGTCCTCGATATAGGCCACGCAGCCGTCGATGACCTCACTGAGGTTGTGGGGCGGGATGTTGGTGGCCATACCGACGGCGATGCCCTGACTGCCGTTGACCAGCAGGTTGGGGAAGCGGCAGGGCAGGACGCTGGGCTCTTTCTTCGTCTCGTCGAAGTTGGGGTCCCAGTTGATGGTGTCCTTGTCGATGTCGGTCAGCATCTCGACCGCCATGCGGCTCATGCGGGCCTCGGTGTAACGGTAAGCAGCCGGGGGGTCGCCATCGACCGAGCCGAAGTTACCCTGACCATCCACCAGCGGGTAGCGCAGGGAGAAATCCTGTGCCAGACGGACCATGGCGTCGTAGACGGAGGCGTCGCCGTGGGGGTGGTAAGAGCCCAGCACCGCACCGACGGTATCCGCCGACTTGCGGTAGGGATGGCTGGGGTCATTGCCGCGTTCGTGCATGGTGTAGAGGATGCGGCGGTGGACGGGCTTCAGGCCGTCACGCACATCCGGCAGGGCGCGGGCCACGATGACCGACATGGAGTAATCCAGAAACGCCGTCTCGATCTCCTTCTTGACGTCCCGGATGATCATCTTGGTACCGCTGCCCGGTATCATCACATAATCTTCTTCCATTGTTTCCTCCAATTACACGTCGAGCTTTGCGTACTGGGCGTTGGTCTCGATAAAGCGGCGGCGGGGCTCCACCTGATCGCCCATCAGGATGGTGAACGCCTCATCGGCCTTCTCGGCATCCTCGATGGTGATGCGGACGATGACGCGGTTCTCGGGGTTCATGGTGGTCTCCCAGAGCTGCTCCGGGTTCATCTCACCAAGGCCCTTATAGCGGTTGATCTTCGCGCCGGGCATCTCCTGCGAGAGCAGGGCCATTTCGGCGTCGTTGTAAGCGTATTTGATGGTGCTGCCCTTCTGCACCTTGAACAGCGGGGGCTGTGCCACATAGACATGGCCCTGCTCGATGAGGGGGCGCATATAGCGGAAGAAGAAGGTGAGCATCAGGGTGCAGATGTGAGAGCCATCGACATCGGCATCGGCCATGATGAACACTTTGTCATACCGCAGCTTGGAAATATCGAACTCGTCGCCGATGCCGCAGCCCAGTGCCAGCACGACAGGCATCAGCTTGTCGTTGCCGTAGATACGGTCGGCACGGGCCTTTTCGACGTTGAGCATCTTGCCCCACAGGGGGAGGATGGCCTGAATGGCCGAGTCACGGCCCATCTTGGCCGAGCCGCCTGCAGAATCACCCTCGACGATGAAGATCTCGGTGCGGGTGGGGTCTTTTTCGCGGCAGTCCGCCAGCTTGCCGGGCATCCGGCTGGTCTCGAGGGCGCTCTTGCGGCGCACCAGCTCACGGGCCTTCTTGGCGGCAGCGCGGGCGCGGGCGGCCTGGGTGGCCTTTTCGAAGATAGCCTTGGCCACGCCGGGGTTCTCCTCGAAGAACTCCATCAGCTTGGAGTAGACCATGTTGGAGACGAGGGTCCGAATTTCCGTATTGCCCAGCTTTGCCTTGGTCTGGCCCTCGAACTCGGCCTCCTGCAGCTTGACGGAGATCACGCAGATGAGGCCCTCACGGACGTCAGCGCCGGAAAGGTTCTCGTCCTTGTCCTTCAGCAGGCCGTGGCTGCGGCCATAATCGTTGAAGACGCGGGTGAGGCTGCTGCGGAAGCCCTCTTCGTGGGTGCCGCCGTCGGGGGTGTTGACGTTGTTGGCGAAGCTCAGCAGCAGCTCATTGTAGCTGGAATTATACTGCAAGGCGATCTCTGCCATGCCCCGGTCGGTCTGGCCCTTGAGATAGATGACGTTGGGGTGGAGCACCTCGAGGTCGCGCTTCTCGCCCAGATAGGTGACGAAGCTCTTGATGCCGCCCTCGTAGCACATGACCTCGGTGCGGTAGGTGGGCTCACCCTCCTTGCCGTCCTCGAGGACGGGGGTGTAGAGCTCGCGCTCGTCGGTCAGGGTGATCTTGACACCGGCGTTCAGGAAGCTCTCTTCCCGCAGGCGCTTTTCCAGCGTTTCGAAGTTGTAGACGGTGGTGTCCTTGAACATCTCCGGGTCGGGCTTGAAGGTGACGCGGGTGCCGGTGACACTGGGGTCCACGGTGCCGATGCACTTCAGCGGGCCGTCCGGGTCGCCGCGGCGGAAGGTCTGCTCGTACTCGCGGCCGTCGCGGCGGACGTTGACGGTCAGCCACTCCGAGCAGGCGTTGACGACGGACGCGCCGACGCCGTGCAGGCCGCCGGCCACCTTGTAGCCGGAATTCTCGCCGCCGAACTTGCCGCCGGCGTGGAGGATGGTATAGACGACGGTGACGGCAGGCAGACCGGTATCAGCCTGGATGTCCACGGGGATGCCGCGGCCATTGTCCGTGACCTGAATGATGTCGCCCTTCAGGATCTTGACCTCGATGTGGTCGCAGTAACCGGCCAGAGCCTCGTCGATGGCGTTGTCCACGATCTCGTACACCAGATGGTGCAGGCCGCGCTCGCCGGTGGAGCCGATATACATACCGGGGCGCTTGCGCACTGCCTCCAGACCTTTCAGGACCTGGATCTCGCTGGCGTTGTATTCATGGTCCGTCGCAGTTTCTGCGTTGGTACTGGTAATGATTTCCTCTGCCATTTCCTTTCTCCCTTTTGTTTTGTTTCGTTTTTTCGTTACTATTTGTAAAAGCGATCGATCGCTGGTTGGCTTATTCCAGTTTCATCTCCGTGCGCCGTTTGAGCGCAGCCGGCGACAGCTCCGAGAGATAGATCGTATCCACCGGGGAATCTGCCAGCACATAGCTCTGGGGCAGCTCATCGGACAGGCTCACCACCGCCCCGTTTTTTTGGGCGTAGTTCAGAAACTCCCGCCCCCGGGGTGAGATGGTCGTCGTTTCCAGATTGAAGATGCCGATGATGTCCCGGTCGTTCAGGACATAATCGCGGCCAAGGTGTACATACATTGCATCACACTTTCGTCAGCACGCCGCCGTTCATCCGGTAGACCTCGCCGTCCGTTTTGAGGAAAGCGGTGTCGTCGCAGCTGGTCACGAAGGTCTGCTTTTCCCGCATCCGGGTGAGCAGATACTGCTTGCGGCCATCGTCCAGCTCGCTGAGTACGTCGTCCAGCAGCATCACCGGGTGTTCTCCCGTGATGGAGGCAGCTGCGGCAGCTTCGGCCATTTTCAGGCTGAGCACGGCGCTCCTCTGCTGTCCCTGACTCGCATACACTTTTGCAGGCTGACCATCCAGAAGAAGGTCCAGATCTTCCCGGTGAGGGCCGCAGAGGCTCTGCCCGGCCCGCAGCTCTTCGGGCATTTTCTGCCGCAGAAGCTGGGCCAGACCGCCCGGCTCGAACTGGGCCGCATACCGCAGACTCAGTGTTTCCGCCCCGCGGGAAAGCTCTTCATAGTTGGCACAGGCCAGCGGGGAGAGGGCGGCGAGATAGGCTCTGCGCCGCTGCTGGATGGCCTCGCCCTGCTGGGCAAGCTCCACATTCAGCACCTCTAACAAGGCCCGCTTTTCGGCATAAGGCCGCTCAATGCCATTGGAAGAGCGTCGAAGCAGCGCGTTTTTCTGCTGCAAAGCCCGGACATAGCGGCGGTAGAGGGTCAGGTAGCCGGGGTAGAGCTGGCAGAGGGCAGCGTCCAGAAATTTCCGCCGCCCTTCCGGCGCGCCTTTTACAAGGCTCAGGTGTCCGGGGTCGAAGACCACCGCCGGAAAGCTGCCTGCAAGGCTGGCCGCCCGCTTGACTGCGCCCCCGTTCACCGAGACTGTCCGGCCCGGGCGGGGAGAGTCCGGCGCACCCACCGTCAGGCGGACGCGGTTCGGCTCTTCCTTTTCCTGCTCTTCCTGCTGTGCGCGGAGGGTGGACGCTTTGAGCACGGCGAAGGGTTCGCCCCGGCGCACCAGCTCTGCGTCCTTGCCGCCCCGGAAGCTCTTGCCGCCGGTGAGCAGCCAGATGGCTTCCAGGAGGTTCGTCTTGCCCTGGCCGTTGTTGCCGCAGATGACCGTCAGCTCCCGGCCCGGCGTCAGGCTGGCCGAGGCGATGTTCCGGTAATTTTCGACTTCGAGAGAGAGCAGCCGCATCAGCCGCCCATCCCGATCTCGATGGTCTGGCCATCCAGCTCTACGGTGTCGCCCGGGCGGCACTTCTTGCCGCGCATGGTGCAGACTTCGCCGTTGACCTTCACGGCCCCGCCCTGAACGAGCTCCTTGGCTTCGCCGCCGGTCTCGCACAGGCCCGCATATTTCAGCAGGGCGTCCAGCTTGATGAATTCGGTATGGATGAGGATCTTTTGCATTTTATTACGCCTCTCAGTCGTTTTTGAAGCGGACGGGCAGGACCAGATACAGGAAGTCATTGCCCTCCACCGGCAGCACTTTCACCGGGCTCAGCGGGCCGCTGATCTCCATCCGCACTTTCTCGGTGCGGGCATTGCGCAGCGCGTCCAACAGGTAGCGGTTGTTGAAGCCGATCTCCACCTCGTCGCCCTCGCACTCGGCGTTGAACTCATCAACGACGCGGCCCAGATTGGTCTGGCAGCGGACGACGACTTTACCCTCTGTAAAAGTGATGCGGAGGGGATTTTTTAAACGCTCTGTAATAATCAGAGAAGCGCGCTCGATGGTCTCGATGAACTCCCTGGTGTCGATGGTCACACGGGTGCGGCTGCCTGCCGGAATGACATTGTGATAGTTGAGGAACTCGCCCTCGATGAGGCGGCTCATGATGGTGTAGCCGGCGGTCATGAACACGACGTAGCGGCGGTTGGCACAGATGTGGACCGGCTCTTCGTCGTCGTTGGGCAGCAGATGAGACACTTCGGTCATGGTCTTGCTGGGGACGATGATCCGGATGTCCTTGACGGCAGTGACGGGTCGCTCCACGATGGCCAGACGGTAGCCGTCCAGGGCAACAATGGTCATTTTATCCGGCTCTATCTCAAAAAGTTCACCGGTATGCGCAGGTTTTTTCTCATCCTGGCTGACGGCGTAGAGGGTGCGGTCGATCATATCGCGGAGCACGCCAGTCTTGATGGTCAGGGTCTCCTCGGCGCCGGTGTTGGGCAGCTCGGGGAAATCGGTGGCCGACATGGACTGGATCTCGAACTGGGCCACGCCGCTCTGGATGGTGGTTTTGCCATTATCGGCAGACTGGATGGTGATCTGGCCCGCCGGCATCCGGCTGATCATGCTGCTGAGCAGCTTGGCATTCAGCACGATCTCACCGGGATCTTTGACATTGGCTTCGATGGTGGTCACGATGCCCATTTCGAGGTCGTAGCCGGTGAGGGTCAGCTGGAAGCCTTCTGCCTTCAGTAAAATGCCCTCCAGTACCGGGATGGTAGAGCGCAGAGTGACTGCTTTGGATACGCCGTCAATGGCTGCACTCAGAAGAGTTTTGTCGCAGATGATGTTCAAATCTTCTTCTCTCCTTTTTTGCGTCAGTTTTGCTGTCGTTCCTCATGGGATCCGATGCAAAAATCTGTTTTCTTTATTGAACTTGTTGTAGTAATCGTAGTAGGGGGTGGGGAAGATGTGGAAAACTCTGCAAACCCTTGCCGGGATGCGGGGATTTGGTTTTCCACGGAGATGTTGAGGAACTGTGGATGGAATGTTGAATCGGGGAGAGCAGTGGTTCTTTCCACATCCGCTGTGAAAAACGGAAGTTGAATGTTGAAAACCATGTGGAAAGAGTGGAAAGTTTCGGCCTTTCACCACAATATCTAGGTCTATTTTCCCCTTTTTGTTCCTCTTTCTCCCCATATTTTGGGGTTTGACCCCTGAATGAGTATGACTTTTAAGTCTGCTCTGGTGCGTTAAGCCTTCACATTCTTGATGATGTCGCTCACCGTCTCCCGCAGGTGCTGGTCATTCTTCATGTCCCGCTCCATGGTCTTGAGGGAGTAGACGATGGTGGAATGGTCACGGCCCGAGAACTCCCGGCCGATCTCCTCCATGCTCATGCCGGTGACCTCGCGCAGGATGTAGATGGCCACACGGCGGGCGGAGGCCACATTGGCGTTCCGCTTGGTGCCGCGGATGTCGGCAGGGGAGACGTTGAAGGTGCGGGATACCTCGCCCACGATCTTCTCGATGGTGACAGGCACGGGCTGGGTCTCGTTGAGGATGTCCTTGATGGCATTCTGTGCCACGCTGATGACCGGCTGGATGCCCTCGAGCATATAGTAGGCGTTGAGCTTTTTGACCGCGCCTTCCAGCTGGCGGATGTATTTTTCAGATGGTTGGCAATGAACTCGGCCACGTCCTCGGGCAGGTCGAGGTGGAGAAGCTCCGCCTTGCGCTTGACGATGGCCACGCGGGTCTCGAAATCCGGCGGCTGGACGTCGGCGGTCAGGCCCCACTCGAAGCGGGTGCGCAGACGCTCTTCCAGGCTCTTGATCTCCTTGGCCGGGCGGTCAGATGCGATGACGATCTGCTTGTGGGCATCGTGGAGGGAGTTGAAGGTGTGGAAGAATTCTTCCTGGGTGGACTCCTTGCCCGCGATGAACTGGATGTCGTCCACCAGCAGCAGGTCGGCCACGCGGTACTTCATCCGGAAGTCCTCAGTGCTGCCGGCGCGGATGGCCGCGATCAGCTCGTTGGTGAACTGCTCACAGGTGACATACATGATGACGAAGTCGGGGTGGGTGCGCTTGATCTCGGTCTGGATGGCCGTCAGCAGATGGGTCTTGCCGAGGCCCGAGCCGCCGTAGATGAACAGCGGGTTGTAAGCACCGGAGGGGTTGGCCGCAACAGCCTGCGCCGCAGCAAACGCAAACTGGTTGGACGGGCCTTTGATGAAGTTCTCGAAGGTGAATTCATAGTTGCCCTGCGGGGAGGCGGGGTTCGCCTCGTACTGCTGGGCCAGCACCACTTCGTGGGGCGGTGTGCTGGGGACGACGAGGGTGATGTCCACGTCAAAGCCCAGCACTGTCTTGAAGGCCTCTTTGAGCAGGCCGAGATAACGGTCCGTCACGATCTTGCAGATGAAGTCGTTGCGCACCGAGAGGGTGATATGGCTGGAGTCCTCAAAGCTGATAGGCTCCAACCCGTCGATATAGAGATTATACGTCGGCTCCGCCATCTGCGCCTTGCAGTAGCTCTGGGCAGCCTCTAAAACGTCCTTGAAAGAATCCATAGTACATCCACTCCATTGAAGTTTTCAACAATGCTGCTGATACCAGGTTAGTATACCACAAAAATCCCCCTGCGTCTATATTATATAAGGTAATTTATAATACATAAAAAAGACATACCTGCGTCTGGGAAACGGCCTTGTGTCCAAGGCGGAGAAAAGCCACAAGATATTGTGGATGAAAAGTTTTCCACGGGAAATGGGTGAAAAAGTTGAAAGTTTCTCCACAGAGGTTTTTCAAAAAAGTTTGAAGGAAAGCGAAAAAAATGCTTGACAGAAGGCCATAGTGTGCGATATACTGTTGAATTGCAAGCCTGTCCCCATTTTGGGACCAGAATAGACCCCATACCGGGGACGAGTTTTTACGGAGGAAATACACCATGAAGAGAACTTTTCAGCCCAAGAAGCGTCAGCGCAAGGAAGTTCATGGCTTCCTGACCCGCATGAGCACCAAGAACGGCCGCAAGGTCATCAACGCACGCCGTGCTAAGGGCCGCAAGAGCCTGACCGTCTGATCCTGAGCAGGATGCATCAGGTCCGGCGCAGAATGGAATATGCGCAAAAAGGCCGCTGATATTGGATTGGCGGTCTATTTTTTACCCGGCATTCGGGAAAAAGGCCGGAAAGCTGCGGTGAATAGTCGCATTGCCTAAAAAAACTGTCAAAGATTTGGCAGAGAAAACGCCCGGATGAGCTTTTCATGTCGGCGTTTTTTTGCTATACTGAACACTGAGCATTGCTTTTTTCCGGGCAGATGCTCCCACATCACCTGAAGGGAGGCGCACAGGATGCGCTATCGTCCCATCCGCCGCAACGGCGAGTTTGGCCGCGTGTATGCCCGCGGCAAGTCCTATGTCAACCAGGCGCTGGTGCTCTACGTGCTCAAAACGCGGAGCAAGCGCACCCGGGTGGGCCTGACGGCCACCAAAAAGATCGGCCACGCCGTGCAGCGCAACCGCGCCCGCCGCGTCATGAAGGCCGCCATCGACGAGCATCTCGACTACAACATCGGCGGCTACGACCTCGTTTTCGTGGCCCGGGGCATGACCCCCCGGCTCAAGAGCTGGCAGCTCAGCGCCATCGTGGCAAAGCTCTTTGCCCAGGCCGGCCTGCCGGATAAGGCAAAACAGCCGGGCGCAAAGCCCCCGGCCACCCTGCCGCCGGTCCGGAAGCCCGAGGCGTGAGCATCTTTCAGAAAGCCCTCTGCGGGCTCATCCGGCTCTACCAGAAGTTCATCAGCCCGGGGCTGGGGCGGAACTGCCGCTTTTCGCCCTCCTGCAGCCAGTACGGCATCGAGGCCATCCGCACCCACGGCTGCGTCAAAGGGCTGCTGCTGACGGCGTGGCGCATCGCCCGGTGCAATCCGCTGGGCCGCTGGGGCTACGACCCCGTACCGGAAAAGGGCCGCTGGAAAAATCCGGCCCGGCATCTCTCGGCCTCGGCTCTGTTTTCCACCAGACACGAAAAATAAGTGGAAAACCTCTTCGCCGATGCTCTTTGGAAGAGCGCTGAAGCGGGGAAAACCTCTTTGTCAATGCTCTTTGAAAAAGGGCGGCAGAGGGGAGAAAAACCTCTCCGTCACGCCTGCGGCGTGCCACCTCCCCTGGCGAGGGGAGGCTGAGAGGAAAAGCTATTATCATTGCTTCTTGTGACGTGCTGAACTGTGGGCGGCGTGTCCTACGATAAAAATAACCGTCCCGCACCACAGGCGGGGCAGAATGGACAGAGACATGAATATTTTGTACATCCTCGGTGTACCTCTCGGCTATGTGATGGAGTGGATCTACAACCTCATCCCGAACTACGGCTGGGACATCATCATCTTCACCATCGTCATCCGCCTGCTCAGCATCCCTCTGCAGCTCAACCAGCAGAAGAGCATGGCCAAGATGTCCGCTTTCCAGCCGATGATCGCCGACATCCAGAAAAAGTACAAGGACAAGCCCGAAAAGCAGCAGGAAGAGCTGCTCAAGCTCCAGCAGGAGTTTGGCTATAAGCCCACCGCCGGCTGTATGCCCATGCTGGTCAACTTCCTCGTCATGTTCGGCGTCATCGAGGTCGTGTACCGCCCGCTGCAGCGCATCTTCCACATCGGCGCCGAGGCCATCACCGCCGCAGGCGATGCCATGACCGCTCTGGGCATCAGCTTCACTCAGGTGACCCGCGACACCAATATCATCGCACAGGTGCTGGCCGGTGAGTCCACCGTCACCTCTGTGTTCACCGCAGACCAGCTGAACACCATCACGGAGTTCGGCCAGCACATGGACTTCTTCGGCATCGACCTGACCCGTGTGCCGCAGTACAGCCTGGCAGCAGACAACCTGCCCCTGCTGATCTTCCCCATCCTGGCTGTCGTCACCATGTTCATCTCCACCCACATCAGCATGAAGGCCTCCGGCCAGGAGATGCAGGGCAGCATGAAGCTGACCATGTATATGATGCCTCTGATGTACGTCTTCTTCTGCTTTACCGTTCCCTGCGCATTCTCTCTGTACTACGTCATTTCCAACATCGTGATGACCGTCCAGACCCAGGTCATGCGCAAGATCTATGACCCCGAGAAGATGAAGGAGCAGGTCAAGGCCGAGATCGCTTCCCGCAAGAAGGAAGAGAAGCGCGGCGTGAAGAGCACCACCATCAAGGTCAAGGACGAGAAGACCGGTGAGGTCGTGGAAAAGAACATCTCTGCCAGCGAGATGAATAAGCGCCGCCTCGAGTATGCCCGCCAGCAGGATGCTGAGCGCTACAAGGACGAGCGCACTGTCCCGCTGAGCGAGCTGCAGAACAAAAAGGAGGATTGACGGTTATGATCCGTACGCAGGAAGCGACCGGCAAGACGGTCGATGAAGCACGCACCAACGCCTGCGCTCTGCTGGGCGTGGAAAAGGACGACATCAACGTCAGCTACGAAGTGCTGGAAATGCCCCAGAAGACCGGTTTTCTGGGCCTGAAGCTCACTCCCGCCAAGGTCCGCGTCAGCGTCGAGCTGCCGGACGAGCCTGCGGCAGCTCCTGCTGCCCCCGTTGAGGAGCCCGCTCCCGTTGTGGAGGAGAAGGCTGCTCCTGTGGCGGCTGAGCCTGTCGTCGAAGAGACTGCTCCTGAAGCTCCCGCTGCTGTGGAAGAGCCTGCCGCTCCCGCTGAGGAAGCTGCCCCTGCCGAAGAGCAGGCTGCTCCCGCTGAGGAAGCTGCCCCTGCCGAAGAGCAGGCTGCTCCCGCCGCAGAGGGCGAAGAGGTGGAAGTCCCCATCAACATCGAGGAGAACGCCAAGGTCAAGGCCGCTGTGGACTACCTGCAGGAAGTCATCGAGAAGATGGGCGTGCAGGACGTCAAGTTCAGCGCTGTGCAGAAGGGTGAGGCTACCATCATCCGTCTGGACGGCGAGAAGATGGGTGCCCTCATCGGCCGCCGCGGCGAGACGATGGAGAGCCTGTCCTATCTGGCAAGCCTCGTGGCAAACCGCCTCGAGGGCGACTACATCAAGCTGGGCCTCGACGTGGCCGGCTACCGCGACAAGCGCGAGAGCGACCTGACCGCACTGGCACAGCGCATCGGTGCCAAGGTGCGCCGCACCGGCCGCAGCTTTGCCATGGAGCCTATGAACCCCTACGAGCGCCGCATCATCCACTCTGCCATCGGCAAGATGGAGGGCGTCCGCAGCGAGAGCAAGGGCGAGGGCCGTGACCGCCGTGTGGTCATCTACTCCACCGACCCCAACGCTGTGGCTGAGAGCGCAAATGCACGTCCCCGCGGACCCCGCGGCGGCCGTGACCGCAACGGCAA
>ENA-OQOA01000325-OQOA01000325.1-human-gut-metagenome-genome-assembly--contig:-NODE-325-length-22437-cov-4.847199_pt1 | contig 22437 bp, 23 predicted proteins | sample MGYA00242633_ERZ504888 | MGnify/ENA primary metagenome ERZ504888 (study PRJEB26092, sample SAMD00036372) | human gut metagenome | host: Homo sapiens | study: EMG produced TPA metagenomics assembly of...
AATCTTTAACGATACTTCCTCTAACGATTTCCATCTTTCCCAGATAAAACTTTCATATCGTTTTTTAATTTCCCAACTTTACTAAAGCAACAATCACAAGAATCAGTGCTAAAAGTAATGCTGCTGCAAGACCAATCACTACATATTCCATGCCTACACTGTTAAAAAAATCTGTCATCTTATGTTCCTCCTAAATTGATCTGATCATATCCACGATACGTTCTAACTCATCGCGTGAATAATACTCAATTTCTATTTTTCCTTTATTATTCTTCTTATTTTTGATACTGACTTTACTTCCTAAAATCTGTTTCATAGATTCTTCTAATTCAGTGTAAAGGAAATCATGAACATCTTTTTCTTCTTTTTATTTTTTTGATTTTCTTCAGATCTTTTACCAGCTTTTCAATGTCTCTAACACTTAATTTTTCATCAAAAACTTTCTGAGCAATTTCATATTGTTTATCCTTATTTGAGATTGCTAATAAAGCTCTTGCATGTCCTGTGCTGATCATCTCTTCCTCTAGCATCTTCTGTACTCTTGGATCTAGTTTTAAAAGTCTTAATGAGTTGGTAATTGATGCACGACTCTTACTTACTTTCGTCGCAACTTCATCCTGTTTTAATTCAAATTCTTCCATCAATCGCTTATAAGCCATTGCTTCTTCGATTGGATTTAAGTTATCTCTCTGAATGTTTTCAATCAGTGCAATTTCTACAATTTCATTTTCATTGTATTTTCTGATCATAACTGGAACTTCATTCAATCCTGCCTGTTTTGCAGCTCTCCATCTTCTCTCCCCTGCAATGATCTCATAGAAATCATCCTTTGGAGTAACGAGGATTGGCTGTAACATTCCATACTGTTTAATAGAATCTGCAAGTTCCTGCAACGTATCCTCATCAAACTGATTTCTTGGTTGATCTGGATTCGGCTCAATCTTATCGATTGGCAAAGTAAGTTCCTTTTTCGTTTCTTCTTTTTTCTTTGTTTTCGACGATCTCGAAACTTTTTTCTTTACCTGCTCAACGTCTTCTTCGTCAACGATTGGTGCTTTTGGAATCAGCGTATTTAAACCTCTTCCAAGTCCCATTTTTTTGCTGACATTAATTTTCACCTCCATTTTCGATAACTTCTTCTGCCAGAAGGTCGTAACTTTCTGCTCCTGAAGAACGAGGGTCATACAAATTGATTGGAAGTCCATGACTTGGTGCTTCTGCCAGACGTACATTTCTTGGGATGATCGTTTTGTAAATATTCTGATTCAAATATGATTTTACATTCTCAACAACCTGTAATGACAGATTTGTTCTGGCATCATACATTGTAAATACAACACCCTCTATTGTAAGATCTGGATTCAAACTCTTCTGAATCAATTCAATCGTATAAATCAACTGAGTTAATCCATCTAATGCATAAAATTCACATTGAATTGGAACGATCACTGTATTCGCTGCTGTCATCGCATTAACCGTTAGCATTCCCAATGCTGGCGGACAGTCAATAATTATGAAATCATATTGTTTCTTTACTTTCTCAAGATTATGTTTCATGATGAACTGCATCTTATCAACGGTCATCAATTCGATCTCGGCTCCGGCCAGATTTCGATTTGCTGGAAGTAAGGATAAATTATCAAACAAGTCTTTAACGATACAATTCTGTATCTTCTCTTCTCCTGTAATCACCTCATAAGTTGTCTTATCCAGCTCGTTTTTTTCTAATCCCAAGCCACTGGTGGTATTCCCCTGTGGGTCCATATCAACGAGTAAAGTCTTTTTTCCTCTTGCAGCTAATGCTGCCGAAAGATTTACCGCTGTCGTTGTCTTCCCAACTCCACCTTTCTGGTTGGCAATTGCAATAATTCTTCCCATTTTTTTCTCCTTTTGAACAATATTATAACACTAATTATTTTTCATTGCTACATGTTTCACGTGAAACATTTATTAATTTTTGTGCAATTTCGCTTTTATAACTATTACGATTCTTTTCGTTTTTATATTAAATGTTTCACGTGAAACATTTATTAAATAATCAATGCATACTACTATTTTTCAAGAAGAAAAATGGAGTGTCTTCACAAATAAGAACACTCCATAATTCCACATATTTTTTAAAATCTTATCATCTGCTATTTATTTACTCAAATTTGATTTTATTACATTTGTTCAGGACACTGAATTCCTAACAGATCCAAACCATCTTTAATTACTTGTTTTGCTAAGATCACAATCTTAACTCTCGCTTCTTTTAACTTCTGATCTTCCACATTACACTGGTTTTCATGATAGAAACGGTTAAAACTTTGAGCTACTCCCATTACATATCTTGAGATTACAGATGGTTCTAATCTATCTGCTGCCACCTTGATCACTTCAGGGAATCTTTCAATCTCTTTTAATAATGCAACAGATGTTTCATCTGTTACTAAAGATGGATCGATCTCTCCAACTTCTGTGATTCCTGTTTTTCTTAATACACTTGCCGCACGTGCATATGTGTACTGAACATAAGGACCTGTTTCCCCATCAAAGCTGTGTATCTTCTCCCATGTAAATGTTACATCTTTAATTCTCTGATTATATAGGTCATTAAAGATAATTGCTCCGATTCCAACTTTCTGTGCAACATCCTCTTTATCCTTCAGATCTGGATTCTTCTCTGCAATAATTTCTCTGATCTTAGATACTGATTCTTTTAAGATATCTTCTGCATATACAATGTTACCACTTCTTGTAGAAAGTTTTCCACCTTCTAAACTTACTAATCCATAAGGTACATGAATTAAGTTTTCTTTAGCCCATTCATATCCCATTAACTCAACAACTTTAAATACTTGAGCAAAATGTAATTTCTGCTCTAATCCTGTAACATAAATACATTTATCAAAGTTATATTCTTTCTTACGATAGAAAATAGCAGCAAGATCACGAGTTGCATAAATACTGCTTCCGTCTTTCTTCATAACCAGACAAGGAGCCATATCATATTCATCAAGATCAACGATCATTGCTCCTTCACTTTCTTTTAGCAGATTCTTTTCTTTTAATTCTTCTACAACTGCTGCTGTCTTATCACGATAGAAACTTTCTCCTGTATAATGATCAAAATCCATATTCAGCATCTTATAGATTCTCTTATATTCTACCATACTGATATCTTTAAACCATTCCCAGATAGATAGTGCTTCTTCATCCCCTTGTTCCATCTTTGCAAACCATTCACGTGCCTGATCATTTAATGTATCATCTTTCTCTGCTTCTTCATGAAATTTTACATAGATTCTTAACAGTTCTGGAATACCTTTTTCTTCAACTGCTTCTTTGCTTCCCCATTTTTTATATGCAACGATCAGTTTACCAAACTGTGTTCCCCAATCACCTAAGTGATTAATTCTTTCTACCTTATATCCAAGCTTATCAAAAATATGATATAAAGAGTTTCCAATAATCGTTGTTCTTAAATGTCCAACGTGGAAGTTCTTTGCAATGTTTGGAGAAGAATAATCGATACATACTGTTTTTCCTTTTCCAATTTCCTGTGCACCATAAGTACCGTTTACCTTTGCCAGTACTTCTTTTACATAATTCTCTTTATTCAAGAAGAAGTTTACATATGGTCCCATTGCTTCTACTTTTGATACATCTTCACTTGTAGGAATCTTTTCTGCAATCTCTGTTGCGATCATATTCGGAGCTTTACGAAATACTTTTGCTAACTGAAAACATGGAAATGCAAAATCTCCCATATCATCTTTTGGTGGTATTTCAAGAATCCCATCAATTTTTTCTTTATCTAATTCTTCAATTGTTTGATCTAGTAGATCAATAACTTTATTTCTCATAATCTTCCCTTTCTACATCTCTATCATAGTCTGGATCACCACTGCATTTGTTTTCCATCGTTCAATAGAAAATTCTTTTGTTAGTTTATTTTCTAAAACAGAACGCTTCTCATAGAAATCTTTTGCATTTTTTATCACTTTTGGTTTTGCTTCAATATTAATTAATATTTTATACTCATCAATATTCATTTCAAAATTAAGGACAAAAACACCTATCTCATTTAAAAGACTCTCCAACACTGCCTGAAAACCTTTTAAAAATGAAAATGTCATGCATACTTTTGAACTCTCTGATGAATCCTGATAATTGATACGTTGTGTTGGATAAAGTTTCTTAACATATCCCATCAACTGTTCAAATGCTGGAACAAACAATATTTTCTGATCTTCCCTTTCCACAAATTCTTCTGCAAAAAGGCAAGTCTCTTCCAGTCCCTTCTGGTAATCATGTAATTTTGTTATCTTTTCTTCTTTTTCACGCAGGATCATCTGAAATTCATGAATCTCTTTCTCAATCTGAATCATATCCTCAGAAACAGGCTGCTTCTCCTCCTCAATCTCCAGTGGAAGCGGAGAAAATACCTTTCGGATCTGATAAATCTTCTGCTGATTATTGATCGCACCTTCTTTTTCATTCTTCTCCTGAATCATATCCTGCATCTTATGATTCAGTTGATTTCGATCAGTTTTCAATTCCTGAATCTGTTCTTCCAAATAGTCATATAACTGATCGATCAGGTGACTTTTATCTTTGTTTTTTTCCATAATTTTCCCACTTTCTTTTTATCATAAACGATAAGGAAAAGAAATGAAAGTATAAACTTCTAGCAAATCGGTTCTTTTGTCGGCAATCCTGCTTTTCTCGGAAAACGTTTTGGTGTTGCTTTTGTCTTATGAATCTTTAAGATCGTTCTCGCCATATCCGTATCCGGAATCTCAAAAGAAATAATATCCTCAATGCTGCCGCCTAAAATTTTCACTGCTTTCTTTGAATTTGCTGCTTCCTCTTTAATATCTCCTGATTTATATGGCAGAAAATATCCATCCTCTTTTACATAAGGAAGACAATATTCTGATAAAACTGTCAGATTGGCAACAGCCCTTGAAACAACATAATCAAATTGTTCTCTATATTCCTTTTGTTTTGCAAAATCTTCCGCTCTTCCATGAATTGCTGTAATCTTTTCAAGTCCAAGTGCTTCTATCACTTCATTTAAGAATTTAATACGCTTATTTAAAGAATCCAGTAACACAATCTCTAATTCTGGAAATGCGATCTTTAATGGAATTCCTGGAAATCCCGCACCTGTTCCAATATCAAGAATTTTCTGACCAGTTAAAGAAACTCCACTCTTGATCAATGCAAGACTATCAGCAAAGTGTTTATCGATCACTTCATTCTTCTCTGTGATTGCTGTCAGATTCATCACTTTATTCTTCTCAACAAGCATCTCATAGTATGTTTCAAACTGCTCTAACTGATGATCGCTCAATTTAATTCCAAATGCAGCTGCTTTTTCTCTTAATCTCTCCATCTATTATCTCCTGTGGTGCATCTGTTCCAGATAAATCAGTAATACAGAAATATCCGCTGGTGATACTCCTGAAATTCTAGATGCCTGTCCGATGGAAGATGGGCGGATCTTTGATAACTTTTGTTCGCTTCAATTCGTAAGCTTCCAACATCTTCGTAATCAATATCTTCCGGAATTCTCTTCTTTTCCATCTTCTTAAACTGTTTTACCTGTGACAGCTGGCGTTTGATATATCCTTCATATTTAATATTAATATTTACCTGTTCCTGAACATCCAGATCATACTCTGGTCTCTCTGGATCGATTGGTGCCAAATCCATATAAGTAAGCTCCGGTCGACGGATCAGTTCTGTCATTTTAGCAGATGATTTTAATGTTGTACTTCCAAGCTCTTCAAGTAATGACTGCACATTTTTAGACGCACCCACATTAATATCCTCTAGTCGTTTCATCTCATCTTCGATCTGCTGTTCTTTTACTAATAATTTATCATATCTTTCCTGACTGATCAGTCCTGCTTCATATCCGATCTTGGTCAGACGAAGATCGGCATTATCCTGACGAAGCAACAATCGATATTCTGCTCTTGATGTCATCATACGATATGGTTCCTGTGTTTCTTTTGTTACCAGATCGTCGATCAAAACTCCAATATAAGCCTGTGAACGATCTAAAATAATTGGATCTTTTTCTTGCAGTTTGCGTGCAGCATTGATACCTGCCATCAGACCTTGTGCTGCTGCCTCTTCATATCCTGAACTTCCATTAAACTGCCCACCAGAAAATAACCCGTCAATCTCTTTAAATTCCAATGAAGCTTTTAGCTGTGTCGCATCAATACAATCATATTCAATTGCATAAGCATTTCTCACAATCTTAGCATTCTCTAATCCTGGCACACTGTGATACATCTTATACTGTACATCTTCCGGCAACGAGCTTGACATACCACCAACATACATCTCATTCGTGTACTCGCCCTCTGGCTCAATAAATACCTGATGTCTATTCTTATCTGGGAATTTCACAATCTTATCTTCAATCGATGGGCAGTATCTAGGTCCTGTTCCTTCAATTGCACCAGAAAATAACGGTGATCTGTGAATATTTTCTTTAATGATTTCATGTGTTTCTTCCGTCGTATAAGTTAACCAACAGGAAATCTGATCTCTCTTAATATCTTCTTCCTTATTTGTAAAACTGAATGGAACAATTCTCTCGTCTCCAAACTGTTCTGCCATCTTAGAAAAATCAATCGTATTCTTATCAATTCTGGCTGGTGTCCCTGTCTTAAATCGTCTCATGGAGATTCCATGACTCTTCAAGGAATCTGTCAGGTAATTTGCTGCCTGAAGTCCATTTGGTCCTGTATGATTGCTGACTTCTCCATAAATACAGCGCGCCTTTAAATATGTTCCTGTCGTTAAGACAACAGCTTTTGCATAGTAAACAGCTCCTGAATATGTCTTAACACCTTTGATCTTCCCATCTTCAACAGAATCTCTGTAACTTCGCCCTGACGAAGTGTAAGATTTGGTGTATTTCCCATCACCTGTGTCATGGAAATAGAATACATCTTCTTATCTGCCTGTGCTCTTAAAGAATGCACTGCCGGCCCTTTCGATTTATTCAACATCTTAGACTGTAGATAAGTCTTATCAATATTTTTACCCATCTCACCGCCCAATGCATCAATTTCTTTTACCAGATGTCCTTTGGAACTTCCTCCAATATTAGGATTACATGGCATCAATGCAACACTATCCATGCTTACTGTAAAACAAATCGTTTCAAATCCCATTCTGGCTGCTGCAAGTGCAGCTTCGCATCCGGCATGACCTGCACCTACAACAATAATATCATATTTTTCTTCTAAATTATTCATCTTTATTTACCCATACAAAATTCTGCAAAAATCTCATTTACCAGATCTTCTCCCACAGATTCTCCTGTGATAAATCCTAAATGCTCATATGCATCCAAAAGATCAATGGAGAAGAAGTCTTCCGGCATTCCATCTTCAATACTCTGCAACACCATAGCAAGACTCTTTAAAGCTTCACTTACTTCTGTTTTATGTCTCATGTTCGTCAAATAAATCTCATCATTAAAGGATACATGTCCTTCAAAGAAAATATCCTGGATCAGCTGATACAATTCTTCAATTCCAGTCTGCTCTTTGGCTGAAATCTGCACAATCTGCTCAAATCCTTTTTCTTTAAGATCCGATACCTTCACCACCTGATCAAGATCTGCTTTGTTTAATAATACGATCGTCTGCTTATCTTCAATCAGCTCCATAATCTCTTCATCATCTTTTGTTAATGGATCTGAAGTATCCACAACATATAATACAAGATCCGCTTTTGTCAACAAATCTTTTGCTTTATCCACACCGATCTTCTCAATGAGATCATTCGTATCTCTGATTCCTGCTGTGTCAATGATATTCAACGGAATCCCTTTAATCTGAATAGATTCTTCTAACGTATCTCTTGTTGTTCCTGCAATATCTGTGACGATTGCTCGTTCTTCTCCAAGTAATACATTTAACACAGATGATTTTCCAGCATTCGGTTTCCCAACGATAACTGTCTGAATTCCCTCTTTCAGAATTCTTCCATTATCAGCATTCTCCAAAAACTCATTTAACTGATTTATGATCACTTCGACTTGATCTTTCAATTCATCTGAAAATCCGTCCACACTGTAATGTTCCGGATCATCTAATGCAGATTCAATAAACGCCACACTGTGAATGATCTGTTTTCGAATCTCTGTGATCTTCTTTCCTAACGCACCCTCTAACTGCTTTAAAGATGTACTCATTGCAAATTCATTCTTTGACTGAATTAGATCCATAACTGCTTCAGCCTCAGAAAGATCGATCCTTCCATTCAAAAATGCTCTCTTTGTAAATTCTCCCGGCTCAGCTGGCGTTGCTCCTGCCTTAAATACTGCTTCCAAAACCTTCTTCATAACAACCACACCACCGTGGCAGTTAATCTCAACAACATCTTCTGCTGTATAAGAATGAGGTCCTTTCATAACTAATACAATACATTCATCTAGCAATGTGCTTTCATCATAGACATGTCCATAATGTGCCGTATATGTCTTTACATCTTTGATCTTCTTATCTTTTTCTTCGGTTTAAATACTTTTTCAATAATATCAAGTGCCTCATCTCCACTGATCCTGATAATTCCAATCCCACTGTTAGTCATTGGAGTGGCAATTGCTGCAATCGTATTTGATTTCATATAATATACCTCAAAAAAGGGCTGCCTAAATTAAGGCAGCCCTATATCTTATTTTTTAAGCATAACAACAACTTTACGATAAGGATCCTTACCTTCGCTCTTTGTGATCACTTCTGGATCTCTCTGCAATGCAGAATGGATGATTCTACGCTCATTTGGATTCATTGGTTCTAAGTAAATAGGTTTCTTATTCTTCTTTACTTTATAAGCAATGCTTCCAGCTAATTTCTCTAAAGTCTGCTGTCTTCTTTCTCTATAATTTTCTGTATCAAGCTTAATCTTTACAAAAGAATCGCTTTCTTTATTCACATAAAGACTTATAAGATACTGCAGGGCATCCAGTGTCTGTCCATGCTTACCGATCAATGCACCCATCTTCTCTCCAGATACATTGATGTTTAATACGTTATCTCTGCGGTTGTAGTAAAGATTCAACTTTGGATCAAGTCCCATTGCTCTTAATACTTCATCTAAATACTTCTCTGTATCTTTGACGATCTGATCAATGTTTTCTGGTGTCTTATTTTTTCTTGGTTCCTTTACAGGAACTTCATCTTTCACCTTTGGACTCTTCTTAGGCTGACGATTTGATTTCTCATCGACCTTCTTTGATGGCTTTTTCTCAGCTTTTTTCTTTGGTTGTTCCTTTTCTATTGTCTGAGACTTCATAACTTCTGTCTCTTTTTCTTCTTCTTTAATTTCAATGATCACAGGTTTCTTAAATAACCCTAAAAATCCATTACTACCTGAATCGATCACTGTATACTTGAGGTCTGTACTTGGAATTCCTAACTCCATTGCAGCATTCATAACTGCATCAGATTCAGTTTTACCAGTAAATCTCTTTGCTGACATCCTTATTTACCTCCCTTGTTTTTATTGAGTGCATTTGCTTTTGAAGCAATTCCTCCTTTAGAATTTCCTGAATATTCAATATTCTGTGTTGATTTCAGGTTTGCACTCTTCTTGATATTAGAATCTGCTCCTTGCTGTCCCTGCTGTTCTGCTTGCATTCCTAACATCTTTTCATATAGAGAAGGTCCTTTTTCTTTTTCTTCTTTGCAGCCTTCTCACGGCTCTTTTCAATAATCTTATCCATATCAGCATGATCATAATGATAATTAAAAGCGACCTGCTGGATATACTGGAATAATGCACTTGCTGACCAGTAAAGACCGATACCGATCGGTAATGAAATACACATTACAAATGACATTAAAGGCATTGTGTACATCATACTTTTTGTCATTCCTGCTCCTGGTGTGCTGTCATCCATTTGTGTTGTAGACATAGATGTCTTTGCACTTAAGAACTGGAAGATAAAAGATAATACTGGAATGATCAATAACGGTGTTAATCTAAATCCTGGTGCTGAATTTAAATCCATACCTAAGAATAAGTTTGGTTTAAATTGTGCATCTCTTGCGATCTGAGGAATATAAGTATTAACTCCACGAATTACATAATACAGTGCCATGATGATCGGAAACTGAATTAATGTTGGTAAACATCCACCTGTTGGACTTGAACCATATTTTGCATAAACCTTCTGCATCTCTTCCTGCTGTTTCATCATAGATGCCTGGTCTCTTTTATTACGATATTTTTTTGTAATCTTATTAATCTCTGGCTGCATATGCTGATTGATCTTCATAGATCTCTGCTGTTTCATAGTAACAGGTAATAAGATCAATTTAGAAACCAATGTAAATAAAATAATACATAAACCGACATTATAGATTCCCATTGCAGCTAATCCATCATAGATTGCTCGAATGATCCAACCAAAAATAATTACAAACGGAGCTAAGATTCCTCCGTTACCCGTGCTCTGCTGGGCTTGTGCCAATAACATCATTTTTTGCACCTTTTCCTTCCTTACTTCCGGAACAGGGTCATATCCGCCTTTTGAAAATGGATTACATCTTAATATTCTAAAAATTGCCAAAAGACTTCCTTTGACAACCCCGTGTTTCTCCAATGCTTCTATGGCATATTCCGAACAAGTCGGAACATATATACATGTTCCTCTTCCCTTTAATCTCGATAAATATTTTCTGTAAAACCTGATAATGGATATTAAAATCTTCTTCAATTGTAATCAACTCTTCTTCAGATGATGCAAATCTATCAAATGTAGAAATGCACTTTCAATTGTATGGTAATTCTGTCCTTTTGCAGTTTGTCTTGCAATTACTACCATATCATATCCTGTTTTCAAATTATCCTGATTCAAACGATAGCTTTCACGAATTAAGCGTGTAGTTCTGTGTCTGACTACACTATTTCCTACTTTTTTACTTACTGATATTCCCAGACGGTTATATTCTAGATCATTCTTCCTATAATAAAGGACCAAGTACCTGTTGGCTTTGGAGTTTCCTTCATTATATACCATCTGGAATTCTCTGTTATTTCTTAATGAATGATAATTCTTCATGGTTCTCTTCCTTATTAATAGAGAAAAGAAAAGGTCACATCTCTGCGACCTAAGCTGATAATCTATTTCTTCCTTTTGCTCTTCTGCTCTTCAGAACTTTTCTTCCGTTTGCAGTGCTCATTCTTTTTCTAAATCCATGAACCTTAGATCTCTGTCTTTTCTTTGGCTGAAATGTCATTTTCATGCTAAAACACCTCCTTAACAAAATTTTATGATTATATATCTGAATAATATATTCGTAAAAACATCACTCCTATTATAGACAGAGAAACGCCAAAAAGTCAAGTAAATTCTAAGCTTTTTTCACTTTCTTATAGAATTTCATATATATTGTGTTTTACGCACAAGTTATCCACAATTTGTAGATAACTTGTGTATAACTTGGTGATAAAATGTGAATTATAAACACAGTATTTGTCAAATTCCTTTGTTTTTTCTCGTTTTTTGACATGTGTATAATGTGGAGCAACTTATCCACAATATGTGGGCAACTTTTATTTTTCGATTGAAAAAGAAATTTTTTGTTATACACTATATGCATAGTGCCGTATTATGCACATTTATAAAAATATGATTTAGAAAGGGATTTATGTTATCCATGAAAACGAAATTGAAAAATTTGGGATGATGTATTAGTCAAGCTTGAGCAAGAGCATGACGTCTCCAGTGCTGCGATCAATGCCTGGATTAAGCCATTACATATCAAAGATGTCCAGTCAAATAAGATCATTCTGTCTCTGGATGCAAAATACGATGAGCGGGGTATTCAGTTTATCAAGAAAAAAATGTACGATTTTTATATTTCCCTTGCTATTTCTGATCTGACAGGAAAGAAATACGATATCGAGTTCGAACTTGAAAAAGAAGGAGAAAAACCACAAGAAACTCCTGCTGCTGCACCTGAACATGATAATAATAACTTAAATCCCCGCTATACTTTTGATACATTCGTAATCGGCGACAATAACCGCATGGCACATGCCGCAAGTATTGCTGTTGCGGAAGCTCCAGCGGAAGCCTATAATCCGCTGTTTTTATATGGAGGTGCTGGTCTTGGAAAAACTCATTTAATGCACTCCATTGCACATTACATTATTGAACACAACAGTTCTTTAAATGTTTTGTATGTAACAAGTGAAGACTTTACAAACGAAGTCATCAATTCAATTCAACATAAAAAACAAGAAGAATTGCGCAGCAAATACCGCAATATCGATGTTTTATTGGTCGATGATATTCAGTTTGTTATTGGTAAAGAAAGTACTCAGCAGGAATTTTTCCATACTTTTAATGCACTTTATAACTCTAAAAAACAGATCATTCTTTCTTCTGATAAACCTCCAAAAGAACTGGATGTTTTAGAAGAGAGACTTCGAAGCCGTTTCAGCTGGGGACTACCAGTTGATATTCAGCCTCCAAACTATGAAACAAAGGTTGCGATCCTTAGAAAACGTGCGGAATTAGACAATATTTATATTGATGATGAGATTTTTGACTATATTGCTACCCATATTAAGTCTAATATCCGTGATCTGGAAGGTGCCTTAAACAAGATCAAAGTTTATTCTAAATTAAATAAGAAACCGATTGACCTTGAATTATCAAAAATCGCCCTTCAGGATCTGATCGACAACAAGACAAAACAAGCTATTACACCTGAATTGATCATGCAAACAGTTGCAGAACATTTTAATATTCAGACAAGTGATATCATTTCCAAAAAAAGAAGTCATGATATCGCCTATCCACGCCAGATTTGTATGTATTTATGCAAGAAAATGACGGATCAGTCTCTTGTTAAGATTGGTGAGATCATTGGAAAACGTGATCATTCTACTGTCATTCATGGCATTGAAAAAATTGAAAAAGACTTAGACAAAGACCCTGAATTAAGCAAGGTTATTGATGTTATTACCAAAAAAATGGATTAATTTTATTTTTTCCACATTTTTTCGATAGTTATCCACATTTTCCGTGGATAACCTGTGGATATCCTGTGTATTAGTATTTTTTGCTGATTTTGGTGATGTTGATAAATCTATGATTATCCTCTAATTTTCATCAAGTTTTAAACATTTTATCAACCCTTATAACCCTTTATACTTAGCGGTTTTTAAGGTTATCCCCAAATCCACAGCTACTACGACTATTACTACGACTTTATTATTATTTAACAACAATCTGACACCGAAAGGAGTTATACACATTTATGAAAATCATATGTACAAAATCTGATTTAGTGCATGCTGTTTCTATTGTTTCCAAAGCAGTATCAAACAACACTACGCTTCCCATCTTAAAATGTATTTTAATTGAAGCTAGTACAGGAAATATTAAATTAACAGCGAATGATATGGAACTTGGAATTGAAACCACCATTGATGGACAGATTCATCAGCCTGGTAAAATTGCAATTGAAGCAAAACTTTTTTCTGAAATCGTTAGAAAATTACCGGATAATGACATAACAATAGAAACAGATGATCAGTACAAAGCAACGATCACTTGTGAAAAAGCATGTTTTCAGATTATGGGACAAGAAGGTGAAGAATTTCCTTCTTTACCAGAGATTGAAAAAAATCAAAGTATCACTTTATCCCAGTTTTCTTTAAAAGAAGTGATTCGTCAAACAATTTTTTCGATTTCGGATAATGAAAATACGAAATTAATGACGGGTGAATTATTTGAAGTAAAAGATGACAAATTAAGTGTTGTATCTTTAGATGGACATCGAATTTCCATCAGACATATTGAATTAAAAGATCATTATGATCCGTTTAAAGTTGTCGTTCCTGGGAAAACTTTACAAGAAATTGTGAAGATCATTTCTGGAGAAATGGATGAAAATGTTTCAATTTATGTAACTTCAAAACATATTTTATTTGAATTTGATAATACAAGAGTTGTTTCAAGATTGCTGGAAGGGGAATATTATAAGATAAGCCAGATGTTATCTAGTGATTATGAAACAAAGATTACAATTAACAAAAAGAATTTTTAAATTGTATCGACAGAGCGAGTCTTTTGATTCGTGAATCTGATAAAAAACCAATTATTATCGATATTGCTGACCATTCATTAAAATTAAATATTAATTCTTTCTTTGGATCTATGGAAGAAGAAATTCTGATCCAAAAAGAAGGAAGAGATCTGTTAATTGGCTTTAATCCAAAGTTTTTGATGGATGTTCTTCGAGTGATCGATGATGAAGAAATCAATATTTATCTGGTAAATCCGAAAGCACCTTGTTATATCAAAGATGATGCAGGAACATACAATTATCTGATTCTTCCGGTTAATTTTAATCATTAAGAAAGGACTTTTGAGATGGAAATTAAACTTAAAGATGAATTTATTAAACTTGGACAGGCATTAAAAGCAGCTGGACTTGTAGATTCTGGAGTTGTGGCAAAAATTGTCATTCAGGATGGTGAAGTTCTTGTGAATGGAGAAGTTGAAACAAGAAGAGGAAAAAAAATTATATGGTGGCGAAGTTGTATCTTTTGATGGTCAGGAGATTCATATCGTCAAATAGTTTGGAGTAGTATGATTATTAAATCTTTGGAATTAAAAAATTATCGAAATTATGACGAACTTTCCATGAATTTTGCGAGTGGAACGAATTTATTGTATGGAGATAATGCCCAGGGAAAGACCAATATTCTGGAATCAATTTATTTAAGTGCGACAACAAAATCACACCGTGGAAATAAGGACCGGGAGTTGATAAAGTTTGAAGAGAATGAAGCTCACATAAGAATTCATTTCGAAAAACAGGGAATTGATCATCAGTTAGATATGCATCTTAAAAAAAATAAAGCAAAAGGTGTGGCAATTGACAGAATTCCGATTCGAAGATCCAGTGATCTGTTGGGACAGATTCCGGTAATTTTATTTTCGCCCGAAGATTTAAAGATTGTAAAGAGTGGTCCAAGTGAAAGAAGAAAATTTCTCGATATTGAATTATCCCAAATGGAAAGATTATATCTGTATCAATTAACAAATTATAATAAAATACTAGTTCAGAGAAATAATCTGTTAAAACAGATACGTTTTCAGAATAATCTGATAGAAACATTAGAAGCATGGGATATTCAGCTCGTAAAATATGGCTCAGAGGTTATTAAATATCGTGAAAAATTTATCAAACATTTGGGTGAAGTTTGTCAAAAGATTCACAATAAATTAACTGGCGGGAAAGAAAAAATTTTACTGGAATATGACCGCGATGTAGGGTATGATAGTTATTTAACGGAACTTGCAAAGAAGAGACAAAAAGATTTAAAATATTCTACAACGACAGTGGGACCGCACAGGGATGATATCAGTTTTATTGTGAATGGGATTGATATCCGCAAATATGGTTCCCAAGGGCAGCAGCGGACAGCAGCGCTCTCTTTGAAGCTGGCACAGATCCAGTTGATGAGAGAAGTGATGAAAGAGTCACCGATCCTGCTGCTTGATGATGTTTTATCTGAACTTGACAGTAATCGTAAGACGTATTTACTAGAGAGTATCAAGGATACGCAGACGATCATTACCTGTACAGGTCTGGATGAATTTATTAGTAAACATCTGCCGATCCAACGGATGTTTCAGATAAAAGCAGGAAAAATTGTAAAGGAAAATTAGGAGGAAACTATGGGTACACAAAAAAATGGAGAATATGGAGCTGATCAGATCCAGATTCTGGAAGGGTTGGAAGCTGTACGTAAAAGACCCGGAATGTACATTGGTAGTACATCAGAAAAAGGACTTCATCATCTGGTATACGAAATTGTAGATAATGCCGTAGATGAATCTCTGGCTGGATTCTGTGATACGATCATCGTAACATTGAACAAAGACGGCTCTGTAACGGTTGAGGATAATGGGCGTGGAATTCCGGTTGGGATCAATAAGAAAAAGGTGTATCCAGCGTTGAAGTTGTATTTACGATCCTTCATGCAGGAGGTAAATTTGGCGGTGGAGGATATAAAGTATCCGGAGGTCTTCATGGTGTAGGATCTTCTGTGGTTAATGCTTTATCTGACTGGTTGGAAGTTACAGTCTGCAAGGAAGGACATATTCACAAACAGCGTTATGAGAGAGGAAAAGTATGTTATCCGCTGAAAGTTCTTGGAGATACAGATAAAACTGGAACAACGGTTACATTTTATCCAGATGCAACGATTTTTGAGACGATTGATTTTGATTATAATACGCTGAAGAGAAGGTTAAGGGAGACAGCTTTCCTAACAAAGAATTTAAAAATCGTCTTAACAGATGATCGTGGGGAAGAACAGGTTTCTGAAACGTTCCACTATGAAGGTGGTATTAAAGAATTTGTGACTTACCTGAACAAGGGGAAAGAAGCACTTTATCCAGATGTGATCTATTGTGAGGGTGAAAAAGATGGTGTGTATGTTGAAGTTGCATTCCAGCATAACGATTCTTACAATGAGACATCCTTAAGTTTTGTAAATAATATCATTACACCGGAAGGTGGTACACATTTATCTGGATTTAAGATGGCATTGACATCAACGTTTAATGATTATGCGAGAAAGAATAACCTTCTGAAAGAAAAAGAAGATAATTTAAGTGGTGAAGATATTCGTGAAGGATTGACTTCTGTTATCAGTATTAAGATCGGAGAACCTCAGTTTGAAGGTCAGACAAAACAGAAATTAGGAAATAGTGAAGCGAGGGGTGCAGTTAACAGTATTTTATCTGAGCAGTTGAAATATTTCTTAGAACAAAATCCTCAGGTTGCGAAGATAATCTGTGAGAAGGCTGTACTTGCACAGAGAGCAAGAGATGCTGCGAGAAAAGCGCGAGATCTTACAAGAAGAAAGACAGCACTTGATGGTATGAGTCTTCCTGGAAAACTTGCCGATTGTTCAGATAAGAATCCGGAAAACTGTGAGATCTATATCGTCGAGGGAGATTCTGCGGGTGGTTCTGCAAAGACGGCTCGTTCCCGTGCAACTCAGGCAATCCTGCCTCTTCGTGGTAAAATCTTAAATGTTGAGAAGGCAAGGCTTGATAAAGTACTTGTCAATAAAGAGATTCAGGCAATGATCACAGCATTTGGTACAGGAATTCATGAAGATTTTGATATCGAGAAATTAAGATACCATAAGATCATCATCATGACAGATGCCGATGTTGATGGTGCACATATCGCAACACTGCTTCTGACGTTCATATACCGCTTTATGCCGGAATTGATCAAGAAAGGGTATGTATATCTTGCCCAGCCTCCTCTTTACCGTGTAGAGAAGAATAAGAAGTTCTGGTATGCTTACAGTGATGAGGAATTAAACAACATTCTTCAGGAAATTGGACGAGATAACAATAACAAGATCCAGCGTTACAAAGGTCTTGGAGAGATGGATGCAGAACAGTTATGGGATACAACCATGGACCCTGAGAAGAGAATTTTATTAAGAGTAAACCTCGATGAAGATTCAGCTTCAGAGATCGATCTGACATTTACAACACTGATGGGTGATCAGGTAGAACCAAGACGAGAATTTATTGAAGCAAACGCAAAATATGTACAGAATCTTGATATTTAGGAAGGGAGAAACAAATGGACGAGAATACAATTTTTGATAAAGTTCATGACATTGACCTCAAAAAAACAATGGAGAATTCATATATTGATTATGCCATGAGCGTTATCGCTTCCAGAGCTCTTCCAGATGTGCGTGACGGTTTGAAACCGGTACAGAGAAGAATTCTTTATGCGATGATAGAATTAAATAACGGACCTGATAAACCACATCGTAAATGCGCTCGTATCGTCGGTGATACAATGGGTAAATATCATCCACATGGTGACAGCTCTATCTATGGTGCGTTAGTTAATATGGCACAAGAATGGTCCACGAGATATCCATTGGTAGATGGACATGGAAACTTTGGTTCTGTTGATGGTGATGGTGCAGCTGCCATGCGTTATACAGAAGCAAGATTAAGCAAGATTTCTATGGAGCTTCTGGCTGATATTAACAAGAATACAGTTGATTTCAGACCAAACTTTGATGAGACAGAGAAAGAACCAGCTGTCTTACCTTCTCGTTTTCCAAACTTATTAGTGAATGGTACACAGGGAATCGCGGTTGGTATGGCTACGAACATTCCGCCTCATAACCTTAGAGAGGTTATTAATGCAGTTATTAAGATCATTGATAATCAGGTTGAGGAAGATCGTGAGACAACGATTGAAGAATTATTAGAGATCATTAAAGGACCGGATTTTCCTACAGGAGCGACGATCCTTGGACGTTCTGGAATTGATCAGGCTTACCGTACAGGCCGTGGAAAGATTAAAGTACGTGCTGTTACAGATATTGAGGCAATGGCAAATGGAAAGCAGCGTATTATCGTAACAGAGCTTCCATACATGGTAAACAAAGCAAGACTGATCGAGAAGATCGCAGCTTTGGTAAGAGAAAAGAAAGTGGAAGGAATTACAGAGCTTCGTGATGAATCTGACAGAAGTGGTATGCGTATCTGCATCGAACTTCGTCGTGATGCGAATGCGAACGTAATCCTGAACCAGTTATATAAACATACACAGCTTCAGGATACATTTGGTGTGATCATGCTGGCACTTGTTGATGGACAGCCAAAGACAATGAATCTACATGAGATGCTAGATTACTATCTGACACACCAGAAAGATGTTGTGACAAGAAGAACACGCTATGAATTAAATAAAGCGGAAGAACGCGCGCATATCTTAGAAGGATTACTGATCGCACAGGATAACATCGATGAAGTGATCAAGATCATTCGTGGAGCCGAGAACATTCAGGCAGCCAAGCTTGAATTGATGGAACGCTTTGGACTTTCAGATGCACAGGCACAGGCAATAGTTGATATGCGTCTGAGAGCACTGAATGGTTTGGAACGTGCCAAACTTGAAAAAGAATACAAAGAATTGATGGAGCGTATCGGTGAATTGAAGGCAATTCTTGCAGATGAAAAGAAATTACTTGGAGTTATCAAAGATGAAATTGCACTGATCCGTGACAAATATGGCGATGAAAGAAGAACACAGATTGGATTTGATGTTGATGATATTTCCATGGAAGATCTGATCCCTAGAGAAAATACTGTGATCACAATGACAAAACTTGGATATATCAAGAGAATGACTGTTGATAATTTCAAAAGTCAGAATCGTGGTGGTAAAGGTATCAAGGGAATGCAGACAATCGATGAGGATTACATCGAAGAACTGTTTATGACAACGACACATCACTATATCATGTTCTTTACAAATACAGGACGTGTATATCGTCTGAAAGCATATGAGATTCCTGAGAGTGGAAGAACAGCACGAGGAAGTGCAATCGTTAATCTGCTTCAGTTACAGCCAGGAGAGAAGATTACAGCAGTGATTCCACTTGTAGATTACGAAGAAGGAAAATATCTATTAATGGCAACGAAATATGGTGTTGTTAAGAAATCATCTATCATGGAATATGCAAATATCCGTAAGACAGGATTAGCAGCAATCACATTAAAAGATGATGACCAGCTGATCGAAGTTAAATATACGGAAGATGATGAGGATGTATTCCTTGTAACGAAGAATGGACAGTGTATCCGTTTCCATGAGAGTGACGTCAGATGTATTGGACGAACTTCTATGGGGGTTCGTGGAATCAATCTGACAGGTGATGACGAAGTTATTGGAATGCAGCTTGACAGTCAGGGAGAAGCGTTACTGATCGTATCTGCAAATGGTATGGGTAAACGTACACTGACTTCTGAGTTTACAACACAGCATCGTGGTGGTAAAGGAATTAAGTGCTACAAGATCACAGAAAAGACAGGTGATGTTGTAGGTGTGAAGGCTGTGAATGACGATAATGAGATTATGATGATCACAACAGAGGGAATTATCATACGCACAGCGGTAGATTCTATTTCTATTCTTGGAAGAAATACTTCTGGAGTAAAAGTTATGAATGTTGGTGAAAATGTTGAAGTAGCTAGCATCGCAAAAGTCCGTGAAGAGAAGCTTGAAGACGAAATGGAAAAAAATACAACAGAAGAATAAAAATAAAAATCAGGGCGTAGATGAATTGTCTATGTCCTGATTTCGTTATATAATAAAACAATGATACCAAGGTCAAAATCTGATGCAGCTTTATTTGCAGGAAAATTTATGATATTTTGGCAGTGACAATAAAATATTTTTGGAGGAAAACATGAGAACGATTCATACAGATGAGATCATCAAGAATATAAAAGAGATGTGCATCGAGGCAAATTTATCTCTGACAGAAGATATGAAATGCCGTTTTAAGAATGCAACAGAAAGTGAAAAGAGCCCATTAGGAAAACAGATTTTAAATCAATTGCAGGAAAATATGGAAATTGCAGCAGCAGATCAGATTCCAATCTGTCAGGATACAGGAATGGCAATCGTATTTTTAAATATCGGACAGGATGTTCATATTGAGGGTATGGATTTACATGATGCAGTTAACGAAGGGGTGCGTCAGGGGTATACAGAAGGATATCTTAGGAAATCTGTTGTAAAGGATCCGTTGATCCGTGAGAATACAAAAGATAATACACCTGCGATCATGCATATAGATATTGTCCCAGGGGAAAATCTTGAAATTCTAGTAGCTCCAAAAGGATTTGGAAGTGAAAATATGAGTCGTATATTTATGTTAAAACCAGCAGATGGAGAAGAGGGGATAAAGAAATCAGTAATTCAGGCAGTAAAAGATGCAGGACCTAATGCCTGCCCACCAATGGTTGTAGGTGTTGGATTGGGTGGAAGTTTTGAAAAAGCAGCATTTCTAGCTAAGAAGGCATTGACGAGAAACTTAGATACACCATCTGAGAAGCCACATATTGCGAAATTAGAGAAAGAATTGTTAGAAGAAATCAATCAGTTAGGTATTGGTCCAGGAGGGCTTGGAGGTTCAACAACTGCGTTAGGACTTAATATTGAGACATACCCTACACACATTGCGGGAATGCCATTAGCAGTAAATATCTGCTGTCACGTAAATCGTCATGCACATAGAGTGTTATAAAGAGTTAGATATTATCTATCGTTCAGACGAAATTTTTAGAATATAGTATTTTTTAAATACAAGGAGTAGAAGATTATGGAGAAACATTTAAATGTTCCAGCAAATACAGAAGAGTTGGCAGAGCTTAAATCTGGAGATTATGTATATTTGACAGGAACGATCTATACAGCTAGAGATGCGGCACATAAAAGAATGTATGAAACGCTGTTAGATGGGAAAGAATTACCAGTAGATGTAAAAGGGCAGTTTATTTATTATCTCGGGCCAACACCAGCAAGAGAAGGACAGGTCATTGGATCAGCAGGACCGACAACAAGCAGCAGAATGGATAAATATACCCCAACGATGCTTGATCAAGGATTAAAAGGTATGATCGGAAAAGGAAAACGATCTTCAGAAGTCATTGAATCAATAAAACAGAATGGTGCAGTATATTTTGCCGCAGTTGGAGGAGCAGGAGCACTTCTTTCAAAGTGTATTAAGGAGGCGGAAGTAATCGCTTATGATGATCTGGGAACAGAAGCAATTCGAAAATTAAGAGTTGAAAACTTTCCAGTTATTGTAGTAATTGACAATCAGGGGAATAATCTTTATGAGACTGCAGTAGAAAATTTCAAAAAATTAAAATAATCAATCAAAACCTATTGACAAAAGGAAATTACTTTGGTAAGATATTCAAGCGTCATGTGAATGACGGATGCAATTAAATATATTGATATTTAGGCATTTGCAGAAGTACTCAAGTGGCTGAAGAGGTGCCCCTGCTAAGGGTATAGACCGTTTACGCGGTGCGAGGGTTCAAATCCCTCCTTCTGCGCTTATTAAATCTTCCAAATAGGAGGATTTAATTTTTTGACAAAAGGTATTGACATGGATGCAAAAGTGTGATATCTTATAGAAGTTGCACTGCTTATAGCAGAGTAACAAATATCATTTAGAAAGATGATGAAAAGAGCATTTATTTATTTGAGTTGTTGGACGGAGAACGATCACAACAATTGAATAAAATAAATCAAAAAAACTCTTGACAGAATGAAGTGAAAATGATATGATATAAAAGTTGCTGCGGTTCATATGAAGAACGGGTTAACAAAATAAATCAAAAAAGTTCTTGACAAGTCAAGAACGAAGTGATATAATAATAAAGCTTCTTATACGAAGCGGATCACAAAAAGATCTTTGACAACTGAACAATAAGACAACCTTGAAAATTCTAATGAATTTTTCAGATGATTTTAGTAAAAATCAACGAACGTTCTTTATAGAGAACAGTAATTAACAAGGATAAAGAAGCTA
>ENA-OQOA01000326-OQOA01000326.1-human-gut-metagenome-genome-assembly--contig:-NODE-326-length-22379-cov-3.295120_pt1 | contig 22379 bp, 25 predicted proteins | sample MGYA00242633_ERZ504888 | MGnify/ENA primary metagenome ERZ504888 (study PRJEB26092, sample SAMD00036372) | human gut metagenome | host: Homo sapiens | study: EMG produced TPA metagenomics assembly of...
ATCGCACGCGAAACGTAATGCTGGTAGTGGAACGGCGTCGGCTTGCCGTCCTGCGCCAATGCGGAATACGTGTCCATTGGCGGCAGCCAGATGCGGTTGCGCACGGTGACGCCACGCAACGTCATCGGATCGAACGGTTTCATCTCCACTAAAGAGTGCTACTCCTTCTGTTACTACATTTCCTGCATCATCTGTCAGATACTGGAAACTTCCGTCTTTAATTACTGTACGGGTTTTCTCAACACCATTGATCATATACGAAATATCCTGTGTTTCGTAAAATCCCTTTGGTACAAGGAAAGTCAGAAGTGCAGCGACAACAACTACTAAAAAGATAATAATGTAGGTGTCAGGCACTTGAAATCCCTTGTTAAAAGACTTTAACCCTTTTCCTTCTTTTTTGCTCATTTTCGAGTTTCCCTCCCATTTTTGATATACTATATCAGTGTACCATAGAATGCCTAAAATATAACTAAAAATTTACATATTTTATCAATTTTGTCATTTCCCTGTATTTTATACATCAAAAGATAGGTGTTTTATTCAATCAATCACATCATTCTGAAATCTTGACAAATGTTCATAAGGTAAGATCAGTCTTCCCCTGAACAGTCCGCACCCATCATTGATCAGACTGTTATCTACTGCGGAAAACATATTTACATCCAGATCTGCCAGTTCCAGCTGCAAAAGACGCATGCCCCGTTCATAGGCTTCATCGAAATAAACGCACTCGCCTTCTGGAATAGCATCACGTCTTGCACGCTCATCCTGCTGTCTCTTCTCATATCCCAGATGATTCGCCGGACCAATTTCCGCAGTGTCATCCATTTTCTGGGTACGTAGCTGCACTTCCATGAAAGAACGGGAACTGTTATCATAAACTGTGATATGTAATGACTGATATCCTTCCCCGCTGGTTCCACAGATATAATCGCGGTAATACATCTTCACATCTTCATTAAGAAGCGGTGATGTACTTTTCTTTACTCCATAGGCAGACTCCACCGTAAACCCTCGTTCTTCCAGGAACCCGGGAAGAACATTGGCAATCTCATAAAGATAGCGGATCGACGCCGTTTCCTGATCTTCTCCTGGTTTCAGATGACACTTGGGCATACACAACACAATTCTGTATGCAATAAAATCCCGAAAACAACTGAGTTTATTTTTCAGTTCCGATACAGGAGGATAGGTTCCATGTTTTGTATAATAATCGTAAATATATTCCACAATATAGCCGTTAAATTTCTCTTCTGCCCGGATCAGCGATTTGATCCTTCCTTTAAATGTAAACGCAAGAAACGGATATTCATGAGCCATATATTTATAAAATTCCCGGATCTTCTGGGACTGGGCCGTAAGGAAATCATTGTGTTCTAAAAGCTCTGTGATCTGAATCAGGAAATTCACATGCATCATATCAATTTCATTATGAGTAAGTTTCGCTTCTTTTCTCAGATCCCGGGTATATTTCTGTAAAATTTTTAAAACCGTATCTCCTGAATACAGATAATCATTTAATGTAATCATAAGTTTTTCCTCTTTTGGAGTTATAGCGTGTTTGAAGATTGTAGAAATGATTTTTCAAACACGCTATAATCTATAACCGAAATTTAGTTTTCATTAATTTTAATGTTTTGTCAATATATCTACTGTTCTGTCAGCCTTTAACCAAACTGCTTCTTTTTCTTCATGAGTAACAAAGATCAACGTCTTTCCCTCCGTCTTTTTCAAAATATAATCAATTGTTTTTGCTCTGGTTTTTCATCAAGACCTCTGAGAGGTTCATCCATGATCACACAGTCTGATTCAGCCAGCAATGCCCTCAGGATAGATACTCTCCTGCGCATTCCTCCACTCAGTTCACGAACCGGTTTCTGCCATATCTCAGTAAGCGCAACTGCTTTATACGCCTCCTCCAGTTCTCTGTCTGTTATTGTTTCTGTACATACCAGTCTTATATTAGAAGCAGCGCTCAGATTTTCACACAGACGATCTTCCTGAAATACTGCACTGAGTTTCCTGTCACTTACCCCTTCTATTTTCCCCTTATCCGGAACATCCAGTCTCAGAAGAAGCCGTATCAGTGTTGTTTTGCCACATCCGGATCTTCCTCTGATACAAGTGGTTTTCCCTTCCTGAAAAACACAGGACAAGTCTTGCAGTACCTGCTGTTCTCCGTATGCTTTACTAATATGATCTACCTTTATATCCATATCTCTTCTCCGCCTGTAACAGACCTCATAAATAATGCATTTAAGAGGATTATCATAAATCAAAATTTCCGTTATCTATGTTCTATCATATAAACTACTCTGCTTACAATTCCAAGAAAACACTTTTCAAATACAAAACTGATCACAATTATCACAATTGTCCACGCAAAAAGATCCGGAGTATTCAGATATATTTTTGCATTATACAGTTTCTCACCAATAGAACCTGAAGGTACTCCGATAACCTCTGCTGCCACTCCTGCCTTCCAGCACATTCCAAGAGAAAGCCTGCATGCTGAGAGAAAATAAGGCAGTACCTGCGATACATAAATATACCTGATCTGTCTTCTGAGATTCACACGAAATACTTTTGCCATTTCCAGTATCTTCCTGTCCGTCTGTCGTATTCCCTCAAGGATATTTGTATATATCACCGGCAGAACCATAAGAAAGGAAATAAAAACTGACAGATTTTTCGAAGGAATCCATATCAAGCACAAAATAATAAAAGATGCCACAGGTGTAGATTTGACCACTGCGATCACAGGTGCTGTCAGGATTTCCACTGTTTTTGACCAATATGCCAACACTGCCAGAAAGATTCCCAGAAACACAGCCAGAAGAAATCCTGTCACAATGCGTACAAAACTAAATCCGACAGACTGCCAGAAATTTCCGCTGAAAATCAGTTCAAAAAGCTTTCGGACAACAGAAACAGGAGATGCCAGAAGGATCTCCTGTTTCAGATACATACTCGCAAACTGCCAGATTGCGATCCAGAAAAACACTGCTAATATGCGAATTCCTGTATATTTCGTTCCATTGTCAGTTTTTGCTCTATCGTGTGTAATAGAATGCATCATCCGGCAACTGTCCTCCTATAATCTCAGGATTCTGATCATCCAGAGTTGCCAGATATCCTGAAAGCATGGTTTTCATCTCATCACCTTCAATAAACACAATACTGCAGTCAGGGATTGCTTTCTGTGCAACTTCTTTTGCAATAATATCATGATCTCCTATGATCTGGGCCGCAGCTTCTGTGTCACTGTTGACAAAATCTACAGATTCTTTATAAGCATCCATAAAATCATTTACTTTATCTGCATGATCCTGAACAAACTCATTGTTTGCGATCACAACTCCTGTCACAAGTTTGCTTCCGTCATCCATGGAATCTTCCCACAGTTTGTTCAGATCCAGGGCAACCTTCAGCTTATCGTTTTTCATCAGCGCTGTAGTTACAAAAGGCTGCGGAGAAGTCCGACTGCTGTCTGATCCTGCACAAGTGCGGAAACTACCTCTGCATGCTCAGATTTAAATTCAACAGTCACATCTTTTTCAGGGTCGATTCCATTCGCTTTAAGAACAGAGTTCAGGGCATATTCCGGAGTTGCACCCTTCCACTGGCATAAATAGTCTTTCCCTTAAGATCCTCCACAGATTTTACACTGTCTCCATTCTCCACAAGATAGAGAACACCCAACGTATTGACCGCCAGAACACTGACATCCTTATCTGTCTTCTGATACAACGTTGCTGCCAGATTTGCCGGAACAGCTGCAATATCAAGCTTGTCCTGTACTACCATCGGAACAATCTCATCCGGAGATGCAGCAATCGTAAAATCGTATCCGTCTTCATCAAGAAGCTGCGCCATTCCCATTGCTGTCGGACCTTTCAGGGCGCCTATCCGGACAGCATCCGAAGATGATCCTTCGGATGCCCATACGCTGACCTCTCCAGTGTTACCGGTCAATCCTGCACAGATACACAAAGCCATTGCACAAATCATCAATTTTCTTTTCATTTTACTCAACATCCTTTCTTTATTTAAGAATTTAAAAATCATTTACAGCAGTTCAGAAAAATAATACAAATAAGGCGCAAAACTCTGTCTTTATGTCCCTGATTTCAAATCTGCCAGTATTTTTCTTAATTTACTTCCATAATCTTTTCCTGCTGCCCAGCCGCCGCCATAAGGATTTTCCTGGATTCCCAGCCATTCCACGTAAGGTGCAGTCTCTCTTGTCACGTAATCGAAGCGTTCATCTACACATTCCTGATTCAGGGAATCTGTGGAGGCGTAGGCTTTGAGATGCTGAACCTGAGCACGTATTCCTGTTCTTACATCCGGAAATGCGATTCCTTTGACTCCACCTCCGGTTGTTCCAAGACCTGCGAAATTGAACTGGTCGATTCCCGCATCACCACCGAAACTCAGCCATCCGGTTTCCAGCATTGCCTGCGCAAAAACTACTTCACCACGTACATTCTCGGCATTTGCCTCCTCTACAATAATATTGCAAAAGGTATCTATATCAGATGCTCCGCCGCCACTGAGTTCTTCAGATGGGTAAGTGCATCCCTGACTGTTGTATAATGAACACATTTCATCGACGGAAACAGTTGTTCCACCCATAATCGTGTAGTATCCATAAGTATTATCTGTCGGGTCTTCATCGGAGATAATTTCTTCTCCGTTATTTTCTGCATTTTCGAGATATTTAGGTTTGGAGATCTGTCCCTCTCCTGAATGATCAGTTTCCTGACTGTTTTTTTCTGCACTATCAGTTGTTTTAGCTATCGTGTCGTCATCTGGGGTATCTGCAGCATTGTCTGCTGCGCTGTTTTCTGTATCAGTGGACGCTATCCCTTCACTGGCACTTACCAAAGCAGGTGCCCCGAACATCAGGGCACCTGTTATTGTCATAAGCAGCCAGAAATATTTTCCCGGCACTTTTTTCATCTTATGCGTTTACCTTTCTCATTGCAGCTTCTACCACATGACCAACCAGTACAGAAGTTGTTACACTTCCAACACCGCCAGGTACAGGTGTAATAGCATCTACGATAGGCTCTACTGCTGCGTAATCAACATCACCGCAGAGTTTGCCTTCTGCATTTACGTTGATACCTACATCGATGATTGTCTGGCCTTCTTTTACATATTCAGCACCAACAACACCGGCGCGGCCTGCTGCTACAATAATGATATCTGCTTCACGTGCTACAGACGGCATATCTACAGTTCTTGTGTGGCAGATCGTAACAGTTGCGTTCTTTTTAACCAGCATCATTGCTGCAGGTTTACCAACAACCAAGGCTTCTTCCGATTACTACTGCCTTTTTTGCCTGTGCAGTCGATTCCGTAATGATCAAGGATTTCCATACAAGCCTGTGGTGTACATGGCGGGAAACCAATCTTCTTGCCTGTGAATACACCGGACATGGAAAGGTCTGTCATACAGTCAACGTCTTTTTCAGGAGCAAGTGCATTCTCGATCACTGCCTGATCCAGATGTTTTGGAAGCGGACGGAATAATAATACGCCGTGAATGCTGTCATCTTTGTTTACTTTATCGATTGTTGCAAGAAGTTCTTCCTGGGAAACATCTTCCGGAAGTAAGATTTTCTCACATGCAACGCCTAAAGTTTCGCAGCGTTTTGTTGCTCCTCTTTCATAGGAGATATCACTTGGGTTTTCACCAACACGGATGATGCAGAGGGTAGGATTTACTCCTTTTCCCTGAAGCTCTGCTACGTTTGCTTTGATTTTCTCATTTAATGCTGCTGTTACTTCTTTACCTAATAACTGCTTAGCCATTTGTCGTTCCCTCCGAAATTATACGTTATTATTCTATACTGTATCTGAATGATTTCAGCATAACCGCCTCATAAATCATATGCACTCTGTAAAAAAATCATCTCAATAAATAATGTTACACTTTATTAAAAGAGACGGAAAACAATACAGAAATTTCTATTTTATTTACTATTATTTCAGTCTGCCAAGTACGCTGTTAAATGTGTCATCTGCGATCTTTGTATATTTCTCAAGCATCGCATCTGCTTTTCTGTTTAATTCTTCTGCATACTCTCTGTCAGCCATGGATTTTGTGTTGATGTATACGTTCAGGCTGGCACCCTGTAATGCTGCTTTACAGAAAGCTGCACCAACGCCTGCATCACTGATGGCAAGCTTAGAGCCTTTTGCACCGAATTCTACGATCAGTTCAATTGCTTCACAGCATTTCTCCATGATCTCCATTGGTACAGAGCAGGCATCTTTTAATACGATTTCCATTACTCTTGCTTTCTCAGCTTTTTCTTCCTCTGTCTCTTTTGGCATTCCATATGCTTTGGATAATGGCTCGAATACTTCTGCATCACGCTCGATCAGACGAAGGAAATCCTTCTGAAGCTGATCACATTTTGCTTTTAATTCATACATTTCTTCTTCCACATCCGCATATTTCTTCTTGCCTACAGTAAGGCTTCCTACCATATTTCCAAGAGCAGTTCCTACTGCACCAACTAATGCAGACGCACCGCCGCCGCCCGGAACCGGAGCCTTAGATGCCAGAACTTCAACGAATTCTGTACATGTACTTGTTGAAAATCCCATTTTTTCTCCCTCTTTCTGTTTATATTTACTTATTTGACTCTGATATTTGCGGATTATTCTGCTGTTTCCATAATCCTGATATCATTTGTCATTTCTGAACGCATTTCAGATATGCTTTCAGAGAACCAATGATCACATCTCCCATAACTGCCATATCCTCTGCCTGGAAAGAAACAGGGGAAGTTGTCAGAAAAGAGAATCTGTGAAGACGGCGGAAATTCCTCATCGCCTTCCCAGAGGATCATCTGTATTTTATATTCCGGAAAAATTTCTACTTCATAGGCAATATCTCCATGCTTTACAGGTATGGCACTGATATGCTCCATGATCGCCCTGAAATCTCCCGGACGGTTACCATAGGAAAATGCCAGACGTTTGATACATCTGCCGTCAAACTGTCTTAAATATACTTCTCCCCATGGCATCTCCCGGTATGTCTTAAATTTTCCGGAACTCTCAGACTTCACACCGTTTAAAAGAAAACGAATCGTCAGGATCCTTGCATAGATCATGTTCTCCAGTGGATAAAAACCTTTATCATCCGGAGTATGTGTTACTTCAAAATCCGGCCATGTAATCTGATACTGTGTTCCAAGAAAAGTTAAAGTAAGTTTTTTTTGCTTCTTCATCGTAAGGAATAGACAGTCTGGAAGCAATTTCCTTCGGATCTGCAGTTGCAAACTCCTGAGTGTAATGCTCCCAGGGCATTCTTTCCTTACTGTCTTTTTTCATAATTTAAATCACTTAAGCTAAACGCCATATAAATCTCCATAAACAGGACAGATCAAAGGGATCTAAAGATCCGTCCTGTTATTTTTATTTCTCTAGATATTCATAATTTCTCATATAGAAATTACTGAAATTCATCAGCGGTTCTGAACCTCTTCCATTACAGTCGGGAACATACTTGTATCTGTATGAGGAATAAAACATGCACCTACAAATTCATCCATATAGATCGGTACTGTAGAAAGTTCCATATATGTCATATTTGCAGCAAGTTCATAAGTCTTCTTCTCTGCCGGTGTTGACAGAAGCATCAGATACGCACCTGTCAGAGAAGAGTTACCAATGTAGTGGAATTTCTCGATCGGGATATCCGGGAACATACCGATGTTGACTGCATTCTGCATGTTGATACCGCTTCCGATACCGCCTGCAACATACACATCATCGATCATGCTCACATCGAAGTCCAGAGAAGTAAGCATTGTACGGATTGCTGAGAAGATGGCACCTTTGGCACGGATGAAGTTGTCAATATCAACTTCTGTAATCTCAACATCCTTTACAGAACCTGCCTCTTCCTCAAATGCAAGGATATAGCTGCCCATTCCGTATTTGTCATGTTTGATTCTCTTTCCTTCACGGATAAATTTACCCTTGGGGTTGATGATTCCGCAGATATAAAGTTCACTGATCACATCGATGATACCGGATCCACATAAACCTACAGGTTTCGTTCCCGGATCACCTACGATCTTGTAGGTAGGCTCCATAGTCTCTTTGTCAATGGTACATGCTTCGATAGCTCCGTCTGTGGCACGCATACCACAGCTGATGTCACCACCCTCAAAGGCAGGACCTGCTGAACATGCACAGCTCATCATAAAGTCTGAGTTTCCAAATACAAGCTCTCCATTTGTACCAAGGTCGATAAACAGTGAGAATTCGGGCCTGTTCCAAATCTGGCTGACCAGAGTTCCGGCTGTGATATCGCCACCTACATAGCTTCCGATATTCGGCGCCATAATAATATGAGCATCTTTATTGATATCAACTCCCACATCAGAAGCAAAAAGGGAATTGGTCTTAAAGAATGCAGGGATATAAGGCTCTGTACGCAACGGATCCGCATTGATTCCTGCAAACAGATGATTCATAGTTGTATTGGATGCCACACACATCCTGTAGATGTGGTCTTTTGGGGAATTTTGCACTCTTGCACATTTCGTGGATCATTGGATTGATAGTCTCCTTGATCACAGCATCCTGCAATTTTTCTGACCTCCGGGTTTCTGTGATTCCACGATTCGGTTTATTACATCTGCACCAAAACGGATCTGTCCGTTTCCGGCAGAACTTTTTGCCAGAATTTCTCCATTCTCCATATTAATCAGTACAGCAGAAACTGTAGTTGTACCGATATCAATTGCCAGACCTCCGATGATAACATCCTCGTCTTTACCAAATATATCATAGACATACATATCGTCAGAAGTAGCGCGGATCACACATTTCACTGCAAAATTGTTCTCTCTCAATACATCAGGGAGTTTTTTCAGGACTACATATGGTATCCGTACTCTGTTGATATTTAAATATTTCCGCAATGCACGTGTCAGTCTCTCATTGTCCGGCATAGTATCATCCAGAGAGGGAACGTCCATCAGCACATCCACAACCTCCAGACTATTTTTCAGTTCAATGCCTGCCAGCTGTATATCACTCTTGGCATTTTCAAAAATGGCTATTTCCTCTTTCGAACTTAAATCAGCTACTTTCATTCTGCTCTTATAGGCAGATGCAATATCAGGTACCAGCACATTGACGTCCGCACTGATCTTGCTGCAGCAAGACAGACGCCATCCCGCCTGATATTCTTCGTCAGAAATATGTAATGTCTTTTTGCTTTCCAGTTCTCCGCTCTTTAACTGGACACGACATTTTCCGCAGGCTCCGTTTCCGGAACATGGTGCATCAATAGCCACATTGGCACTTCGTGCAACCTCCAGTAAATTATCCCCCGCATTGGCAAAAGTTTCTACCATACTGCCATCTTCGAATGAAAATGTTACCTTAAACATTCGGCAACCACCTTTCTCATAGTCGTAATAGCCTGTAATAAAACAGGGACCGAAGACCGAAGCCTTCAGCCCCCATAATTATGTATTCATTTATGTCGGTCGAATATTTTATTAGATTTCTCAGCTATACTGATTAGATTTCCAGGTAGGAATCTGCATACAGTGTATTGCCTTTGAATACATCACAGGATTTAATAGTTTCCATCAGACGAAGGTCGTTAGGATTAACGATTGCAGATGTAAGACCGTTCATCATAGCCATTGCTACAAGAGCAGAGTCCATGATCGGACGGATATGTTTCGGCATACCGTTACTGTTATTGGAAAGACCACCTGTGGAGTTCAGTCCCATATCAGAGAACATTTTGATTGCTTCAAGAACTTCCATCTGTTTGTCCTGCATTCCTTTTACAACCAGGAATAACGGGTCAAACCACAGATCTTCAGCTTCCATACCAAGAGACATACCTCTTTCAAGCATGTTCTGGCAGTGCATCATACGTTCATCATTGTCTGCTGCTACCATACCGGAAGAGCAAAGTGCGATACAGATGGCATCGTTTGCTGCTGCAAGGTCGATGTTTGTGATTCTGTCACCAGCATCAGCAGAGTTAACGATCGGTTTTCCTTTTGCTCTGTTATATACAGAGATACCAGCTTCAATAGCTTTCTTGTTTGTTGTATCCAGTGCAAGCGGAACATTGTCAAACTCTGACTGAAGGAGCTGTACTGCCCATTTCATCAGATCTTCTCCATCGTTCTCAGCAGGTCCGATGTTTACATCAAGGTAAGTAGCACCAGCGTCAAGCTGCTGTTTTGCTCTTTTGATGATCGGCTCTGGATCTCTTTCTGTAAATGCTTTGTTTACTGCAGGTGCAGTAGTGGAAAGTCTTTCTCCGATTGTTACAAATTTTGCCATAACCGTGTTCTCCTTTTTATTTATTTACACAGGAATAAAACCTGTATGCTTCTTATTAAGAGCCAGACCGGTCAGATGACCGGTCCGGCATGTCATTCCGATCAGATCTGACCGTCAGCCTGCATATCTTTTAAGAATTTAACAAGCTGTACAGCTTCTCTTGGTCCAACGATGATTTCCCATCCAGGAAGTTTTGCTTCAAGGTCACCCTTAAGAACTGCTACCTTACCTGGGATAATAAGCTTTCTGGATTTTACCTTAGGCTCAACATTTTCTTTGATGTAAGCGGAAATGCTGTTGCCGGAGAATTTACCAGCTGCCCAGGATGTCAGTACGGAAAGTCCGCCTGCATCATTGATTACCAGGTTAAGCGGAACACCGGAACGCTCCAGCTCGCCGGATACTACGAAATATGTAAGAGCGAAGTCTACAGTAGTAACTACTACTGCATTCTCATCAGCACCATTTAATGGATAGATGCCTGGCTCAACTTTCATTGGTTTCTGCGGATCAGTGAAAACGTTCTGACGCAGACCATATAATGGAAGAGCTTCTGCATATGTCATCTGCTCCATAACGATGATGGAACCATATTTCATTGTAAACATAGATGCTAAAGCTGCCTGTAAGTGAAGGTCACCTTTTGCGATCTTAACAAGGTTTACGATAGATGGATAACCAAATGTTCTGTCCTGATCTTTCAGAGCTGCACGACGAACCTGTACAGTGTTTGCAAAGGTTTCTTTGATGTCAGCGCCTGTTGTATCAAGAACAAGGTTCTTGTTTCCGAGTTTTTCAAGAGCTGCTGTTGTATCATATAATTCATTTAAGTCTTTACCGGATACACCGAGAACAACACCTGCTTCTGTAGCAACTGCGTTCATTGCTTCATAGTTGGAAGCATCTGCACCGTTTAAGACCGGTTTGCTGTCTTTGCATACTGCAAGAGCTGCTTTTGCGATTTCAGGATCTTTACATTCAAGAACTAAAGTTCTGCCAAGACCTGCAGCTTTTTCTACAAGTGCAGTATATTTAGCTGCATCTGCACCTTCGCCACAGTTTACATATACAAGTTCAGCATACATTCTTTCACCGATACGGTCATAATCTACCTTCGGGATTTCTGCAAGTTTCGCCTCTACTGTAGCATCATCCATACATGTGCACAGAGCTACTGCATATCTTGGCTTGCTTACAAATGTTTTTTCATGTCTGAATAATACTGTTTCTCCACCCAGAGTGTGCTCTTCTGCACCAGTACCAATTTTGATTGTCTTCATTGGCGGAGCAGTTGCCTCGGAAAGAGATGCTAAAGCTTCATCAGACATATGCGGACATTGTTCGATTTTCATAGCGCCCTGAGCAACTTTCATAGAGAAAGCCATACATGTTGGGCATCCGCATTCCTTACAGTTTTTCTTTGGTGTTAATTTAAAGATCTGAATACCATTCAGTGCCATTTTATTTGTTCCTCCTATTCAATTACGCAAGTGCTTTGATCATTCTGGAAATAGTTGCAACAGCTTCCGGATGTCTTAAGATGACTGCATCAGATCCGGCTGCAAGGTCAGCAGCAGCTGTCATAACTTCCATATCGATTCCACGCTCTTCTTCCGGTCCCCATTCAGGCATGTCAGCTTCAGAAGCTGTAGCTTCCTTTACGCCCCATGTCTCAGCGGATACCGGTGTAATGATAGGCATCTGCAGCATGTTATCATTCTGAGATAAAGCTGCACCTTTGATACGATCCATTGTAGATACAACGTACTCATATCCATATCCGGCAGCAGCACTGCCGATATTCATAACGATCTTCTGTGCGTTAACGCCTAACTGAGTAGTTACAACGTTAAGCTGTTTAGCAAGGTTGATATCTACGGCAGATTCTGCACCTACGATCTGATCGTAAGCAAGTCCTGCTGCAGCACCGATTGCTTTGTAGTTTTCTTCTTTTTCAGAAAGGATCAATACATTTCTTCCCTGAAGAGCTTCAGCTACTTTCGGAAGAAGTTCAGCGTCTTTTTCTACGTTCTTGCATCCTTCTACTACTAATGGTGCATCAATGGAATCTGCAACGTCTTTTACAACTGCAATAAGTTCATCAACAGATTTGTTTACACCGTTCGGATCTCCGCCTTCAAGGATAAGCGCTACAAAATCAGCACCTTCCATAGCTGCTGCTTTTTTAGCCATTTCTCCGATTGTGGAAGCTCCGTCGTAGTATGCTTTGATACCTTCGGATACAACATTCTCAAGACCCATATCAGAGATCTCCACACCGATCTTAGGTGTGTTTTCTGATGGTGCATCAAAAGAATAAAATGGATAAGTAGAGTCTCCGCCGATTGTTACAGTCTTATCTCCGCTGCCAATGGTGACTGTATTAATCTTTGCATTGAATTTCTGAAGTTTCTGATTAAACGGCATTTTTTTGGCCTCCTTAAAAAAATTACTATGTGTATGTATCTTTTCGCAGACTTACACACTATGTCATGTGTAGTATACAACATTATCCTGCCCGTTGACAAGTACAGTCTGTCATATTTTGTTAAAAAAACAACAATTTCACAGCTTTCCTTTATTTTCCATAACAAAGTGAAAAAAATTCGGCAAATTGCCATATCTGAACTTTGCTGATTCTTCATACACTCCGCATATATTTTTATCAGCAAATCATTACGGCAGCCACATTCCGTCCTTACGAAACAGAACGATTGTACTTTCACACGATCACATTCTGTATGTCCTTGAAATATAATATACTATGGTTTTTATCTATACGCTTTTGAGCGTTTAAACCCGGAGGCTTATTAAAAGCCTCCGCATGACTCACATAATACCTCCGGGAAAACCACCATCTTTACATCATCGGATCAAGGGCTAATGCCGGATGGCCTTTTTCTGTAAGGAATCCAACCAGTGTTTCCGGATCAGTAGCGATTGTTTCATCACCGATCATATCTGTAAAGTTTTCAATTCCGTAGAGTTCTTTTGCTGTGTTGTTAAGACGCTCAGCAACAAACTCTTTCAGTTCTTTTGGCATCCATACGATACGTTCAATACCGCCTTCTGCCTTCATGAACTTCTTGGAGCTGATGAAATGTTTACCATGTCCCATGAAACCAGGTGTCTGAACACCACCACCTGTCATGGATGCCATTTCTGAGAATGTCATTCCAAGAGGTGTCATGCCTGCATACTCACGGTTAGCGATAACAACACCATTGGAGAATGGCTCGATACCGCAGATACACTCGAAGCATCCGCATGATGTCATAGGATCCTGCATGATAGAGTACAGTGTAACGTGCTCTAATGCACCCTGGGATAATTTCTTAACAGCTTCATCTACATCTTCATAAGAACCAAGGTTCTCATCAATAGGTCTTTCTTTGTGATAACCTGGCAAGGTCCGTTCGGATCCAGCTCGTTGGTAGCTTTTGCATCCAGCCATGAAACAGCACCGCAAAGTCCAAGTCTCTCAGGTGTAACAACACATACGTGAGACGGGGAGAATGCCTGGCAGAGGATACAGCTGTAATATACATCTACAGATTCGTCTGTCAGAGTATTCAGACGGTCATCACGTTTCTCGAAGATCGGGATAGCAACTTCATGACGGATTCTTGTACACTCAGCAGGATCTGTATAAATAGTAACTTCACATTTATCAACAACTGCGTCAAATTCATTCTTAACCTGTGTATAGAGAACTTCACCGATATGTTTGATCTTGAAGCCTGCAGCAAATGCATCTTTACTGATACGGATTCTCTGCATATCTCTCTGTCCTGTATGGTATACACCTTCGATACAGTTGATGTAGTTATGGAACTTACGCTCGATAACAGGTTCAAAGTCAGGCTGCATGTTTTTACCTGCAACTTTAACAACATATGCAATGCTGTTCTTGCTGCCAAGTTCCATGTCATCTACTTCCGGACCAACAACTGTAATCTTATGGTCTTCTACTTCACTTGCATCACATGTATGTACAAGCTCTGCACAGTCTACACGGGAACCATCGAATTCAACCTGCATGTCTTTACGACGGATAATCTCACCTTCGAATGCAGATGCGAAAGCAACCGGGATATCGATGTTTGTAATTTTGATCTTGATGTCACGTGCTTCCAGAGAAGTTGCATTCCATTTGGAGATGTCTTTCTGGCAGATCAGGCTCTTCGGTACTCTTGCAACATCTTCCTGGTTTGTGATAACCGGGAATCCAAGAGCGATAGCGCCTGCACCACAAGCTACGATCACATCATTTAACGGTGCAAATGCATTAACAAATGCAGGTACACGTTTCATTGTGTAATCCATCAGAGTTGCAGCATCACCTGGTTTTACGTTACCGAAGATAAGAGCTGCACGAAGTGCTACAGATACTACATGGATAACTGCTGTAACGTCTTTTCCAAGCGGGATAACACGTACGTTAGCACCTGTCTTGTATCCAACTTCCTCTAACTGGTCAATAACGTCACCAACCAGAGTGATCAGGATACCCTGAGACTGATAGGATTTAACAAGGTCTGCTGCTTCCTGAGCGGAAGGAGCTTTTCCAAGGATAACTGCTACACCAGGGATATCGCCTGTTACAAGCGGTACACCAAGTTCACGGATCACTGCATCTGCAAGATGTCCGTAGCAAGGAGCTTCGTAAGGAACTGCTCCATCGATATATTTCAGAACTTCGATAAATTCTGCGCAGAGAGCTGTAGCAACACCTGACATAAATACGTCATTTGTTCTCTTCTCTCTTGTCATAAGAGTTTTTACTACTGCAAGAGCATCTTTTAACTCTGCAAGAGTTCCAACCTTTGTTCCTGTTACTGCATAGTAGCATGGTAAAGAATATGCTGTATCAGGGAAGCTGACTGCTTTGTCAGCGCCGTATTTTTCAATTGCCTGGTTAATGGCACCCTCTGTCAGTCCATAAACCGCATCGTTTCCCGCGAAAACACTTTCAAATAAAGTCACTTTTGTTTACCTCCTAATATATGAGATTATTGACGATCTATTTTTTCTTTTATCTTAATGATCTCATCAGTAACTGTTTTGCTGAAATCATAAGGGGACTTGCCCTGTCTGTCCGCATCAATTACCTCTGTGTTGTAATGGATCATTCCTAAAAGATCTTCCTGTGGAATCCGCTCTCTGATAAAGTTTTCGTCATCCTCGTTGCGCACTTTGTTTGCAACAACCTTTACCTGAGATACTCCCAGATCCTTTGCCAGACGCTTCACATTCTTGTATGTCTGAACGCTTCTTGCACCCGGTTCGATCACTACGACAAATGCGTCAACTCCTTCTGTGGTTCCTCTGCCGAGATGTTCCAGGCCGGCTTCCATATCAAGAATTACTACATCTTCTCTTCTCAGTACCAGATTGTTAATAATACGTTTCAGCATTACATGCTCCGGACATACACATCCGCCACCGCCTGTCTCGACAGTTCCCAGGACAAGGAGACGCACGCCATTACAGACCTTACCATATTTCTCCGGGATATCGTCTACTTTCGGATTCAGATGATAGAACTGATTTCCCGCAGTGGCACCTGTACGTTCTTCCACAAGCTTACGCATTTTGGAAATTGGTACAATAGAATCCAGTGTTTCTTCATCAAAGCCTAATGCAAGACCAAGATTCGCATCCGGATCCACATCTGCTGCAAGTACCGGTCTTCCCTCTGCTGCATACAACCTGGCCAGCGTTGCTGCAAAAGTAGTTTTGCCTACGCCGCCTTTTCCTGTAACTGCTATTTTCATTTTACGTCATCCACCTTTTATTACATTTTTAAGATCACAGCAGATTAGATTCCTAATGCTGTTCTCTTCTCTTCGATTCTTTCGATCATCAGATCAACTAATTTCTCAATATCTGTTTCTACTGTATAAGCAGCTCCTGTCCATTTTCTTGTTCCCTCTGTAAGAAGCTCTCCCATTTTCTGAAGAACCGGAAACATATGGATCAACACCAAGGAATGTATCAATACCGGTACCTACTACATAGTTACCGATGGATACAGCTTTTTCAGACATCCACTCAGGAGCACATCCAACTACAGGAAGCTGATTGATCTGAAGACCTGCATCTTTTGCAAGTTCAGCAGCAAGGATCATCATACGGGAAATATCTACGCATGATCCCATGTGGAGTACCGGCGGGATATCAGCCAGCTCGCAGACACGTTTCAGACCTGCACCGCAGAGATCTTTTGCAGATTTGTCCATAAGACCTGCTTTTGCAGCTGCCTGTGCAGAACATCCGGAAGCAATGACAACAATATCATTGGCGATACATTTCTTCATCAGTTCAATATGTGCATAGTCAGGACGGATCTTAGGATTGTTACATCCAACCATAGCAACAGCACCACGGATAACACCGGAAGTGATGCACTCAAGTAATGGTTTTGTTGTTCCTGTCTCATCGACCTGAGAGTTTGTAACACCGTCAAGGACCTTAACGATTGCTTCTACGGAATAACCAACTGTAGCTTTCTGTTTCAGCTGTGGGATATGTACAAGTTCAGGTTTTCTGTTTTTGAAGTTGTCAATAGCCATCTTGACGATTGCTTTTGCATTCTCTCCTGCTGTCTCAGCATTGAATCTGATAAATTCAGCATCAGGCATCTGAGCGATCGGAGAAGTTGTGATAAATTTAGTATGGAAGCATTTGCTTAAAGGTCCTAATGCAGGGAAGATACACTGAACATCTACTACGATTGCTTCGCAGGCACCTGTCAGTACTACATTCTCCTGCTGCAGGAAGTTACCGGCCATCGGAACACCGCGACGCATAGCTACTTCGTTTGAAGTACAGCATACACCGGAAACAGTGATTCCTTTTGCTCCTACAGATTTTGCATAATCGATCATTTCTTTGCTGTCTGCATATTCACAGATCATCTCGGAAAGACTCGGATCATGTCCGTGTACAACGATGTTTACATTCTCTTCAACCATTACACCAAGGTTAGCTTCAGTGTCAATTGGCTTCGGAGTTCCGAATAAAACATCAGAGAACTCTGTTCCCATCATGGAACCGCCCCATCCATCAGCCATACCGCAGCGGATAGACTGTTTTACAAGAGCTTCCGGAAGAGAAGAACATCCCATATGAGCCATATGTAAAGAAGTGGAAACCTCACGGTCGATCGCACGTGGTGCAATTTCATTTTCAATCAGTTTCTCTTTCTGTCCTGCAGGCATTCTGTCAAGGAATCTCTGATATCCAAATGGTTTACCATATTCCATCAATCCTGTCTCAGCCATTTCATGAGCCAGATCATAGATATCTTTTCCTTCTGTCTCTACGCCCCACTCTTTTGCGATACGGATCAGTTTCTCAGGATCTTTTACCTGATAGTTTCCGCCGTCCTTTTGCACAATATAATGTGTGGCAGATTTCACGACCGTGATCAGAGTGAGTAGCTGCACCACCTGCTGTAAATTTCAGGAAGTTTCTTCCTACGATACCATGGACGTCACATCCACAGATACCTCTTGGTGCTTTAGGGGTAATACGACATGGTCCCATAGCACAGATACGACAGCAGACACCCTGCTCACCGAATTTACAATGTGGAGTCTGGTTTTTTACACGAAGCTGCCATGCGTCAGCTCCAACCTTTGCACCTGTCTCCAAAAGTCTGGCAGTAGCCTCTTCAAACTCTTCCACTGTAGTTAATTTGAATTCACTCATTATAGACCTCCTTTAATTCTGGTTTGTGTATTCCTTTAAGATACACATTTTTATTTTATTAATAATCCCACAGGCAGGAAATCCCGGTTATCTATATCTGAAGAATTGGCTCCGTTAAAGATAACTGTGATAACCCATCCCATCCCCTCCCATGGGTTATTTAACTTAAAAATAAAGATGTAAACTTGTATTTATCTCTGCATATATAGATTTCCTATGCGCACAAACATCCCTCATCGGATTCTCATCCGACAAGGGGTGTATCTTATAATTTTAAATTATCAACGATTGCACGAAGTGCAGTTTTGACAGGGTTGTCTTCCGGAAGTGTGCTTGTAGGACGTCCTTCACAGTCATATTCATAAACTGTTTCATCCTGTGGAACAACACCAAGAAGTGTCAGTCCCTGATTTGCAATCTCTTCCTGAATTCCCTTATTCAATTCTCCTTTCGGAGCTCGGTTAATGATCAGACCGACTGTATCAGGATGCATATCACATTCTTTAATGAGTTCTGCAATCCTGCCTACTGCCTGTACGCCTCTTCTGGAGCAGTCGCTGACCAGAATGGCAGTCTGCATGCTCGGAAGAACACCTCTGCTGATATGTTCCATTCCGGCTTCATTATCTACAACAATATACGGATAATTATTCTGGTATTTTGCAAGCTGAGTCTGAAGAAGACCATTAACATAGCAGTAACAGCCTTTTCCCTGAGTTCTGCCCATGACAAGAAGATCAAAATCATCATCTTCTACAAGCGCATCTTCAAAACGCATTTCCGCGTAATCAGCCTTAGACATTCCGGTAGGAATTGGATTCTCTTTTGCAAGCTCTGCACGTGCAATTTCTTCACGCACATCGCCAAGAGTTGTCTCTACCTTTACGCCAAGAACCTCATTGAGGTTTGAGTTTGCATCAGCATCTACTGCAAGAATCGGCCCTTTACCCTTTTCACACAGGTACTGGATCAGCATTCCGCATAATGTTGTTTTTCCCACGCCGCCTTTTCCTGCGACAGCAATTACGTGTGCCATAAAACCAGGTGCCTCCTAAATCTGTCTTAGTATTCTTTCTATAAATAAAAAATGATGTTAAGGTCAAAAGGTGTTTTGTCCCTATCTTAATATCAGTCACATTTCAGTTTCACAATACTGTTGGCAAGGTCAACCATTAAAATAGTTCCCTCGACCACTCTCTCATCTCCCATAATATCACGGAGAATCAATTTATTCCCATCCACATCTATACGGGAAACATTTTTAAAAATAACAGAATCGTCACTTTCTTTATATACAGTTGCCAGACACATGTGATGTCGCCTCCTATTTCATCTCTTCTTTAACAAGTGTTAAGGCAAGTCCAAGTCTCATATTGCCTTTCTGAAAATCTGCAACAGCTTCCTTAATAGTCTTACATGCTGCATCCATTCCCATCTTGGCAAGGTTATCAGCCATCTGATCCAGTTCCTGAGCATGATGCTCATTGTGCTGAAGCATATATGTCAGAAGAGCCAGTGTCTCATTCTTACAGTCACCTTCACTGCAGGATCCGCAATGAGCAGTATCACAGGCATGATCTGCATGAGAATGTCCATGATCATGACCTTCGCCATGAGTATGCTCATGAGTATGAGTCATACCATCTTCATGGGTATGTTCATGGGTGTGTCCATGCCCATGCTGGACAAGATTCCCATTTTCATCTTTGATTAAATGCATGGTTAAATGCTCCCTTCTATTGAAAAATACACTGAATTTATAAAATTCAGTCTTTTTTTATGACAATAAATTATCAATTTACTGATATTATACATCTTTTTTTTCGTTTCCGCAAGCCATTTAGCATAAATAATCACTAAAAAAATTTTGAAATATATGCTTTGAAATAGCTTTTTTCACAAGAACTGTTAATACTTTAACCCTTATGTTATATTGTTAACAATGTATTCTTGCAAAAACTTAATAATTTTTATGTACTTCTGACACATTTTTATGTTATACTTGGACAAGATTATCGGGCAAAGCAGCTTGCCCAAAGTGTATATAGGAATTGGAGGAATTGTTTTGGATAATACTGTTTTTCTGAATACAAACAGAGAGATGCCTTTACTCGGACTGGGAGTATACAAAGCCACCGGGGAAAATGAGGCCGAAAATGCTATTATTTCTGCTGTTGAATCAGGATACCGTCTGATTGATACAGCCTCCGTATATAAAAACGAAGAAAATGTAGGACGGGGAATCGCCAGCTGTGGAATACCGCGAAATGAACTTTTTATTACTACAAAAGTATGGAATACCGCACAGCGTCTGGGAGACATTCAGGGTGCTTTTGAAAGAAGCCTGGACCGGCTCAAACTGGATTATGTGGATTTGTATCTGATCCACTGGCCGGTTCCGGGATGTTATCTCAGCACCTGGAAAGTACTGGAGGAAATCCAGAAATCCGGGCGGGCTCTTTCTATTTGGTGTCAGTAATTTTGAAATCCGTCATCTGGAAGAACTGGAAGCCAATTCCGGAATCATACCTGCTGTAAATCAGATTGAATGCCATCCCCTCTGCTATCCGAAAGAGCTGATTGATTATTGCCAGGATAAAGGAATTCAGGTACAGGCATATGCCCCGCTTGCAAGGGGTGCATATCTTGATAATGATGTTATGTGTGTACTCGGAACTAAATATGCCCATACTCCTGCTCAGATTGGTCTGCGCTGGGCTACCCAGAAGGGAATATCAGTAATCCCGAAATCCGTACATCCTGACCGTATCAGAAGTAACGGCAATATTTTTGATTTCACAATCGAACAGGAGGATATGGATCTGATCGATACTCTGAACGAAAATTTCCACAGTTCACATGTTCCCGAGGATTTAAGGGACATTGCATTCTGATAAAGAGTAGTTAAAAAATATTTTATCATTCAAATGTAAAAAGCAGATGTATTTACATAACATCTGCTTTTTGCATATTTATCATCTCTGTCTATAGAATTTCCCGTAAATGATTCATTCGAAAGTTTTTCGTAACCATTCAGCAGTCAGCTATCCCGCGAGGTACTGAACAGTTACAGTTTTTCTATAACATCTCAGTTAGTTTTCTGTCCGTCTTCCCATGGAAGCATCGGCGTCTCCACTTTCTTATCTCTTACCATAAGGTCGATCACCGCTTCCGCTGCACTTTTTCCTTCGAACAAGACTTTGTTTATTTCCGTGATGATCGGCATTTCCACATCATATTTCTCAGCCAGTTCTTTTGCTGCTTTTGCGGAATAGACGCCTTCCACGATCATTTTCACTTCAGCCATTGCCTGCTCCATGGTATATCCTTTTCCCATCAGATATCCGGCTTTCCGGTTACGGCTGTGGACACTGGCACAGGTAACGATCAGATCTCCGATTCCGGACAGACCATAAAAGGTTTCCATACGTGCTCCCATTTTAACACCCAGACGTGAAATTTCCGCAATTCCTCTTGTGATCAGGGCTGCTTTGGTATTATCGCCGTATCCCAGACCATCTGCGGTTCCGGCCGCCAGTGCGATCACATTCTTTAACGCTGCGCCAAGCTCCACTCCCAGCATATCCGGCGTGGTATAAACTCTGAAAACAGGGCTCATAAAGATTCCCTGCAGATATTCTGCTGTCTCTCTCTGGTGAGAACTTACCACACAGGTAGTCGGAAGTCCTTTTCCAACCTCTTCTGCATGGCTTGGGCCGGAAAGCACAGACACATTTGCCTGTGGAAGTTCCTGTTCAATGATCTCGCTTAAAGTAAGAAGAGTTTTTTCCTCCACACCTTTGGCAACATTTACAATTTTCTGTCCGTTTTTTACAAAAGGCGCCATACGCTTGCAGGTACTTCTGGTATAAGGCGAAGGAACTGCCAGAATTGCCACATCTGTATCCCGCAGGCTTCTCTCAAGATCTATTGTGATATCAATCGGTTCAGGAATCTTTACTCCCGGAAGTTTGCTCACGTGTTCCCGCTTTTCTCTTAATGTTGTTATCTCCTCCCCAAGCGCCGACCAGAGAATCACCTCGTGTCCATTATTGTAAAGAAGGATAGACAGGGCAGTTCCCCAGCTTCCCGCACCAAGCACACTTATCTTTGCCATATAAATACCTCTTTTTATTATTTTTTTTGCTTAAATAAATTTTACTTTCTGTCCCGTCAAGAAGCCGTTTTATGTTCTTTTTATGTCTGTAAAATGCTAGCACTGTCAAAAGTCCCATAACAGTATAAAGCTCGATCATATGAGAAAAATCCATATGATAAGAACCCATCTGTCCAAATACGATCATACTGAT
>ENA-OQOA01000327-OQOA01000327.1-human-gut-metagenome-genome-assembly--contig:-NODE-327-length-22378-cov-3.289964_pt1 | contig 22378 bp, 20 predicted proteins | sample MGYA00242633_ERZ504888 | MGnify/ENA primary metagenome ERZ504888 (study PRJEB26092, sample SAMD00036372) | human gut metagenome | host: Homo sapiens | study: EMG produced TPA metagenomics assembly of...
CCTCTTCCTCGCTACAATCGCGCCCGCTAACCGGTGGGCGCGCACTTATACCTAAGAACACAGAGGTGAATGACAATGGCTAAGAGCGCCGACATCCGTCCCGGGCATCACGCTGGCCTGCACCGAGTGCAAGGAGCGTAACTACATTACGACTAAGAACCGTCGTAACACGCCCGACCGTCTTGAGCTCAAGAAGTTCTGCTCCCGCTGCGGCAAGCAGACCGTGCACCGCGAGACTCGTTGATCGCAAGTATCACAGCTTTACAAAACCCGGCCCATTCGGCCGGGTTTTTGCGTATTGCCTCCGGAGGCGAGTGGCAGGGTGCGGAATCAGTATCCGCATCGCGTGAGAAACGGCAGAAATCCCGCGTCTGAACGAACCCCTCGCGGGCGTTCTGTCGTTTCGGGCCGCCAAAACGGCAGAAATCCCGCGCCACCTTCGTTCAGACGCGGGCGTTCTGCCGTTTCAGCCGATGATTGCCTCGATATCGCACCTGCGCCACTAAGATAGTAAGCCATGACAAGCTTTGCAGACATCACCACCATGGGCGTGGGCGGCCCCATCGCCCATTTCATCGAGCCGACCACGCGCGTGGGACTCATCGAAGCCGTGGAGGAAGCCGATTCCAAAGGCCTGCCCTTGGTCGTCGTCGGTGGCGGCTCCAACCTGCTTGTTTCCGATAAGCCTTTTGACGGCGTGGTGGTTCGAGACGCCCGACGCCTCATCACTGTGCCGGACGAGGCTGCACCGGTAGAGGGCGAGGATCGCACCGTGCATGTCAATGCCGAGGCCGGTGCCAATTGGGATGATTTCGTGGCCTTCACCGTAGAGCTCGGGCTCGAGGGCGTCGAGGGACTGTCCGGCATTCCCGGCACAGTCGGCGCTTCCGTGGTGCAGAACATCGGTGCCTACGGGCAGGAAGTCGCCACTTCGGTCGAATCGGTGGAAGTCTGGGATCGAGACACCAAAACAACGCGCGACCTCACACCCGCCGATCTTCGATTCGGCTATCGATACTCCGCACTGAAGACCAGCATGTACGCCGGCCCCGGCCGGCCGGCCGGCCGATTCTTCCCGACGCCACGTTACGTGGTGCTTTCCGTCACCTTTGCCCTGACCCACTCGGCCGAAGGCACGGTAGGTTACGGACAGCTTGCCAAAGCGCTTGGCGTCGAAGTGGGCGACCGTATGGCCACCGCCGACATCCGCAAAGCCGTGCTCGCAGTACGTGCCGCCAAGGGCATGCTCGAGGACCCTACTCGCTACGCCTTGCCTGACATGGCCACCGCCAAGCGCGAGGCCAATATCCTGACCGATCTGGAGCGTCTGGCCTCCCTCAATGAGGCCGCCGGCATTCCCGTTGGCGATGACGGTCTGCCTGCTCCCGACTACAATCGCCACAGCTGCGGCTCGTTCTTTATGAATCCGATTCTGACCGCCGACCAAGCGGCGGCCCTGCCCGAAGATGCGCCGAAGTTCGACGCGACTCTGCCTGACGGCACTCCCGGCACCAAGACGTCCGCCGCCTGGCTCATCGACCATGCCGGCTGCCATAAGGGATATAAGGTCGATGCGGACGCGCCGGCCAGTCTATCCACGCAGCACACGCTGGCCTTGACCAATCGTGGGGGAGCGAGCGCGGCCGATATCGCAGCTTTGGCGCGTGCGGTTCAGCAGGCAGTCAAGAGCGCGTTCGGAGTGGACTTGGTGCCCGAACCGGTCTGCGTCGGTGTGCTGTAATCGCGCTATTGATTGATGGAGTGGGTTATTAATCCCATATATTGCGGACTCTGAGTCTTATTAATAGACAAGACACGCGGGCTCTTCTATACTCGATTGTCGGTATTGTGCGCATTCGGTGCGCAAACAACAGAGAAAAAAGAAGAGCACTATGCAACTGTTCCGTACAAAATCCGTCGAACAGACCATTGCCGAAACCGGTGAAGAGGGCCGCAAGCTCAAGCGCAACCTGACTTGGTGGGATCTGTCAATCATGGGTGTGGCCGTAGCCGTGGGCGCCGGCATCTTCTCGGTGGGCGCGCAGGCCGCCGCCTTCCACGCCGGCCCGGCCGTGATCATCAGCTTCCTGATCGCCGGCATCGTGTGCGGCGCAGCCGTGATGTGCTACGCCGAATTCGCTTCGATGATTCCGGTGGCCGGCTCCGCCTACACCTTCACCTACACCACGGTCGGCGAGATCATGGCCTGGATCATCGGCTGGGATCTGATCCTGGAAATGCTGATGGCCGGCTCCGTGATTTCCAAATATTGGGGCGTATACCTCAACGATTTCATGCGCCTGATGGGCTGGAACGCCAACACCAACCTGACGTTCGGCTCCTTCCACATCGATATCGCCCCGATTATCATCGTGGCGTTCTTTACCACGCTGCTCGTATTCGGCACCAAGATCGGCGCCCGCGTGGACGGTGCTATGACCGTGCTCAAGATCGCCATCGTGTTCTTTGTGGTGATCGTCGGCTTCTTCTACGTCAAGGCCTCCAACTTCACCCCGTTCATTCCGCCGAGCCAGCCGGCCTCCACCGTGGAAGGCTCCTCCGCCGTCACCGGCGTGATGACCCAGCCGTTGTGGCAGTTCGCCACCGGCATGACCCCATCCGTGTACGGCGTTCCTGGCATCCTCTCGGGCGCGGCGCTCGTGTTCTTCGCGTTCATCGGATTCGACGTGGTGGCCACCGCCTCTGAGGAGACCAAGAACCCGCACAAGAACGTGCCGCTCGGCATCGGCGTGGGCATGCTGCTCATCATTGTCATGTACATGCTCGTGGCCGTGGTGACCACCGGCATGGTCTCCTATGCCGATCTCGCCAAGCAAGACAGCCCCTCGCTGGCCACCGCCTTCGAACTGGTGGGCGCCGACTGGGCCGCCAAGATCATCAGCTTCGGCATCGTGCTGGGCCTGGCCACCGTGGTTATGGTGCTGTTGCTCGGCCTGACCCGTATCGTCTTCGCCATGAGCCGCGATGGTCTGCTGCCGCGCGGCCTGTCCAAGACCGGCAAGCATGGCACCCCGGCCGCTCTGCAGATCGTCGTCGGCGCGGTGGTGGCGCTCGTGGCCGCCTTCTTCGACATCGGCGTGCTCTCCGACATGGTCAACATCGGCACCCTGTCCGCCTTCACGCTGGTGGCCATCTCCATCCCGATTATGCGCAAGAAGCGCCCCGACCTGCCGCGCGCCTTCAAGATGCCCGGCAGCCCGTGGATTCCGATCCTCATCGCCGTGGCCAACTTCTGGTTGATGCTCAACCTGTCCGTGCTCACCTGGATTCGTTTCGTGGTGTGGCTCGTGGTCGGCTTCGCCATCTACTTCGGCTACGGCTACTGGCATGCGCGCCTCGGCAAGGGCGACCTGACCGAAACGCTGTCCGCCGAAACCGATAAGGCCGTTAACGGCTGAGAGCGAGGAGCGTCCCAACAGGCGCGTACCCTTGTATCAGTATTTGTTAAGGAGGATTCCATGCCATATGTAATCGCTCAGCCTTGCGTGGATGTCAAGGACAAGGCTTGCGTGGACGAGTGCCCCGTCGACTGCATTTACGAGGGTTCCCGCTCGCTGTACATCAACCCCAACGAGTGCGTCGACTGCGGTGCATGCGAACCGGTGTGTCCCACCGAGGCCATCTTCTATGAGGATGATCTGCCGGACGAGTGGGCTTGGTACAAGGATGCCGCTGTCAACTTCTTCGCTGAAGTCGGCGATTTGGGCGGCGCTTCCGCCAATGGTCCAATCGGCAAAGACCCGGAACAGGTCGCCGCGCTGCCGCCGCAGAACCAGTAAGCTGATTTGCGGATAAGCGCTGCACACAGCGCATAGTTCGGATTGAACCCTCGGTCTATCACGGCCGAGGGTTCGTCGTATCTTAGGAACATACCGTCCAAGAAAGGGGTTCTCATGGGCTTCCACGCATATTCGTCGCCATACGACTGGTCTCGTATCGCCGGCTTCAAAGCCACCGCCAAAACCGTGCCGGGTGGCATGATCGACCTGTCCGTAGGCTCGCCTGTGGACCCGGTGCCGAGCAGTGTCCAGCAGGCGCTGGTTGCCGGCGCAGACGCCCCCAACGCCCATGGATACCCGGTCACCGCCGGCACCGCCGACCTTAAGGCCGCTATCGATACATGGTTCCGCGAACTGCGCGGGGTGGATCTGAAATCCATCAACGCTGCCGCCGTACCCACCGTGGGTTCCAAGGAGGCCGTGGCGCTGATGGCCAGCCTGCTGCACCTTGGCGAAGGCGATGTGGTCGTCCAACCGGCTGTCTCCTACCCGACTTACGAAATCGGTACCCAACTTGCCGGCGCCACCGTGGTCAAAGTCGATGATGTGACCGACGTCGATTCCTGGGTGAATATTCCGAACGTCAAGGCCATCTGGATCAACTCGCCGTGTAATCCCTCCGGCGAGGTCATCTCCGCTGACTGGCTGACCGACATCGTGGCTGCTGCCCGTCGCATCGGTGCCGTGGTGCTCTCCGACGAATGCTATGCGTTAATGGACTGGCGTTCGGTGCGCCGCAATACAGCCGCGTCCTCTGCGCCTGCCGCGTCTGCATCTGCTGCGTCTGTGCCTGCCGCACCGGTGGCCGAATCCAACGAGCCCGCCTCCGATACCGCATTCAGTCTCTCCGCCACGCCATGTGCCCTGAATCCACATGTGTGTGAAGGTTCGGCAGCTGGCATCCTGGTGCTCTACTCGCTGTCCAAGCAGTCCAACATGGCCGGCTACCGTACGGCTCTAATTGCCGGCGATTACCGGCTGGTCAAGGAAATGGCCGAATACCGCAAGCAGATCGGCCAGATTATCCCTGGCCCAGTGCAGGCCGCCATGGCCGCAGGCCTGAAGGACACAGCCGCTGTGCACGAGCAATGGAGGCGTTACCGTCGCCGCCTATCCGCGCTGGTTGACGCACTGAAGGCATATGGCTATTCGGCACAAATGCCCTCCGGCGCGCTGTACGTATGGGTCAAGGCCAAGTCCGGCGACTGCTGGGCCGATATGGCCGAGCTCGCCAAGATCGGCATCATCCCCAGCCCCGGCGAATTCTACGGCGCTCCCGCCTACCTGCGTTTCTCCGCCACCGCCACCGACGAGGCCATCCGTTCCGCCTGCGAACGTCTCACGGCGTAATGAGATCGTAAGTGGCGTTGAGCCGTCACGCCCCAAACTGGGCGGCCTTGCTGCCAAATTTGCGGCGCACAGCGTCCAGTGCGGCCTCGGCATCATGCAAACGCGCCTGTGAGGTCTGGCCGCGGGCATTGTCGGCCTCTTCGAGCATGTCATCCAGTGAAGGCTGCACGGCCGTAGCCGCCGCCTTACTGAGCGAAGACGTGCTCATACCGGCCAAGCGAATAGTTTTGGGCAGGGGAGTGGCAGACTCCGCCGAGGCCGGTAGCCCCAGCATGACTTTCAGCTGCCGCACGCATTCCGGGTACAGCACGCCGGCCGTATCGGTCGGCCGCTCCATCGTAAAAGACCGGGTCTGATAGCTCAGGTCGGCGAACCGCAACTTCACCGTCAGCGTGCGCGCCACCAGCCCCTTGCGCCGCAGCGTGCTGGTTACTTCGTCGCAGGCCGAACGCAGTAGCCCACACACCACGCGCATATCGCGTGTATCCTCGGCCAAGGTTTCCTCGGACCCAATGGATTTCTCCTCGCGCACCGTGGTAATTTCGCGGGAATCCAACCCGTGCGAGGCCGCCCATAATCCACGTGCCGCAGCCGGGGAGCCAGTGGCACGAGTCAATGCAGCCTCATCCAGCTGAGCCAATTCAGCCACCGAATGCACGCCCCAAGCATTAAGCCGCTTCTCCAAAGACGGCCCGATTCCCGGAATACCACGCAATGGCATCATCTGCACGAATTCGGCCGAGCGGGCCGCGGGAATCAGCAGCATGCCGTCCGGCTTGGCATTGGTCGAGGCCATTTTGGACACCAGTTTGTTACAGGCGATACCCACTGAACACGTCACGTGGAAGCGCTCGGCCACCTGAGCGCGAATCCACGCGCCGATCGCGCTCGGCCGCCCCCACTCCAGCAGTGCGGCGGACACATCCATATAGCCCTCGTCCACCGAAACCTGCTCGAACCGGTCGGTGACGGTCAAAAACACCTCATGCATGATTCGGTGCGACATCATGCGGTAATACGCCATATCCACTGGCAGAAAAATGCCGTTCGGGCACAACCGATGGGCGCGCGCGGCCGGCATCGCCGAATTGATGCCGTATTTCCGGGCTTCGTAGCTCGCGGCGGACACCACCGCGCGCGGCCCGGTGCCGATGATTACCGGCTTGCCTTTGAGCCCGGGGTTGCGCGCCACCTCCAATGAGGCATAGAAGGCATCCATGTCGATATGCAGCACGGTGCATCCGGTCTCGTCGTGGCCCCAATCGCGTTTGGCGGCCTCAAGTCTCGGTGCGGTGCTCATGCCACCATTGTAGGAATGCCGAACGAGGTCATGCTCACTATGTGGCGCGCATGACGCGGCGCTCATTGTCATAATGCCGAATATCGCCGGAATTCCAAGGGTTTACGCACTGTGCGGCTGTTTCGCATGGTGGGTGCGATTCCACGGAATCGTCCACATTGCGTCACTGTCCGTAACGCCTTCCAAGTCAATGCGCGCTGTCCCGGCTCTCCGAGTAGCGTAAACCTCATGAAGAAGGCAGTGGTCGGTATCCTCAACCGTGTTCCCGTGGTTCTTATCGTGATTGGTGAGGCACTGGTGATTTATTTGGCTACGGCCGTCGCCAAACTTGCGTTCACCCAGCTCGATCCGCTGTACTCGGTGTGGTATCGCGTGGGATTCATGGCGGTGCTGTTGCTGCTGTGGCGCAGGCCCTGGAACAAGGCGAAGCGAGCGCAACTGTTTCACCGCGACGCCCGCAGCTGGGGGCTGGTCGTACTGCTCGGCTGCTCGCTGGTGCTGATGAATACCCTGTTTTATGTGGCCATCAGCAATATGGATATGGGCATTGCCGTGTCTATCGAATTTTTGGGACCGCTTTCGGTGGCGGTGATTACCGGCAAAAGCTGGCGCGAGCGGGTCGGTATCGGTATCGCGGCGGTCGGTGTGGTGCTGTTAGCTGGCATATCATTGGCCAATCCGTCCGGCAATGGCACGTTTTTGTATGGTCTGATTGCGATTTTGATCGGCGGGTCGATGTGGGGCATGTATATCATCACCGGCCGGCGCGTGGCGGCTGGCGGCAATTCGCTGGATAATCTGTGCATCGCCGTGACCATCGGCTGGCTGGTCCAGTCCCTGTTCCTTGGCGTGCCGGCTGTGGCTCATGTGGTTCACCCCAAGGCCGATGCCACGTGGGCGCTTGAGCCCGGCGGCTCGCTGAAGCTGCTGGCTCTGCTGTTTGTGATTTCCCTGATGGCCTCGTTCATTCCCTATGGGGTGGAGCAGATCACGCTGCGACGCACCACATCCGGCGCATTTTCGGTAATGCAATCCATCAATCCCGCCATGGCGGTGGCCGTGGGACTGGCGTTCGGCGAGATTCCCAGCGTTGGTGAAATCGTCGGTGTGGCGTTGGTGATTTGCGCGGTTATCGTTACGTTCTCCGGCGACGCCGCACCCGCGGACGTTCAATAATGTGTCGTTCGGCACGCCGTATCCGCAGGACGTGGTACAGTAATTTGCTGTTGCGCATTATTGCGTAACGTGGAGTCATGCCTGAGTGGCCGATAGGGGCACCCTGCTAAGGTGTTAGTCGTGTAAACGGCTCGAGGGTTCGAATCCCTCTGACTCCGCCGATTAAGGTTCCGGGTGAAAGCTCGGAACTTTTTTGTTTTCCGGAAACTCCGGGTTAAGTAACTCCTGAAATAACCGAGGACGGGCGGTCTCCGCTTGTGGTAAGCGGAGTCGGAGGTACGCCATTGTCCGTCCGCCTCCAAACCGCCATTTTAGTGGGCGAACGAGTGCGGCACGTCGGGAAAAGTCCGAGCGACGAAAGAAAAATGTCCACTAAGTGAGACTTTTGCGTGGTGTTCGTGAATGGTGATTGAAGATTAACCGGTTTATATATTGCTTGTCCAATCGCTTGCTCATCGCCTCCCTCCCCGCAGTACTTGACCGAGATGGGCGGTACCCTAGAGAGAGAAGAAGAGTTCCGAAGGGCGGGCAAAGATGAGCCATATCGCTGGGCAGGGGCAACATCGCTCCAACTCGACACGAACCAACCGTGCGGCGCTGATTATCGTGTTCGTGATCGTGCTCGCCGTTGCGCTGGGCATCGGCGCATGGTTCGCAACCCATCGCACGGACGGCAATGGCCCCGCACACGCCGGAGTGTCGGACGTCGCGTTGAATAAAGCGAAGAACACGCCCAAACCGGTGACCGAACATCACGGCAATTCACCGGATTGCCCGGATACGGACTGCATCGCCATGCTGGTCAACGGCGATTTGTGTTCCATGAGGGATTGTGGAGCCATTTCCAAAGGCCCGAACCCCAACGCCACGGATGGCACCGCCTTCAACTTCGACCCGCTGTTCGCGCCGATGAAGCAGTACATTCAGGCTTCGGACATCGCCGTGTGCGAATTCGAAACCCCGATCGCCCAGCGCGGCGGCCCATATGCCGCGTACCCCGATCTTCAACATTCCGCCGGAAGTGGCGGATGCCGCCCGCAACGTGGGATACAACGCCTGCACACATGCCACCAACCATTCCTGGGATCAGGGGGCGGATGGCATCGCCCGTCTGTGGGACACGCTTGAGGCCAATGGCATCGCCCAGACCGGCTCGTACAAAACCGAAGCCGACTCCACCAAACCGTTGGTCATCGATTCCCCGACCGGCGGCGGCAAGCTGGGTCTGGTCACCGGCACGGTCTCCCTCAACGGCATGACCGCCGACGAGGACTGGCAGGTGGATCGTCTGCGCGAAGACGGCGACCCGAATCACGACAGCGACATCCAGCGCGCGGTAGACAAGGCCAACAAGGCCCGCGAGCAAGGTGCCGATGTGGTGGCCATCGCCATGCACTCGGTGCAGGAATACCTTGATTACGCCGATTCCTGGCAGATTTCGGAAGCCCATGAGCTTGCCGACACTGGTGCCTTCGACGTTATTTACGGTGCCGGTTGCCATTGTGCGCAGCCCATCGAGAACTACAACGGCACGTGGATCATCTACGGTCTGGGCAACGCCGTCACCGAGTCGGCGAACACGCCGGAAACCTTGGTCAACAATCAGGGTGTGACCGCACGCATCCAGTTCGCCGGCAAGAAGGGCGTCAAGGGGTCGTGGCGCGTCAACCGCATCGATTGGGTGCCCACCGCCAACGTGCATCAAGGCAACTACCAATGGTGCCCGATATCCAGCGACCATCCCATAGGCACATGTTGGGACGAAGCCTACGACGCTCAGATACGCCAACGCATCTGGGATGTCATCTATTCGATGGGCGCGGACCAGAACGTCGTCAAGGAATGGAACATCACGCAGGAGCAGGCGGCAAAGCAATAGTTGCTCGGCTTGGTCTCAAGGAGGGGAAGCCGCAAGGTGACGCTTTTCCCGCCGGCCTCCTAATGTGGAGCCCATGACCGAGATTTACGAAACCCAAAGCGAACGCACCGATCTGCCCCTCGTCGTGATGCCGTCCGTGCTTGACTCGATGATCGAGCCCATCAAGGCCCAGTTCCCCGCGCTCCACGACGTTGCCCGCGTGCGTATGTTCGAGGAATTCACGTCCGACGAGGCGACCATAGCCGAGCGTCTGAAGGATGCCGACGCCCTGCTGGTGGGCGGCTACCACATTTCGGACGATCTGCTGCGCACCATCAGCGGGCAGGGGCACGTCAAGTGCATCGTGTTCTGCGGTACCGGCGTCGCCAGCTACCTCAATCTCGATAAGGCGCGCGAGCTGAAGATCCGCGTCTGCAACGCCGAACATTATGGCGATCACGCCGTGGCCGAGCACACCTTCGCCCTTCTGTTCGAGCTCATCCGCCGCGTTGGCCAACTCGATAAGGACGTCAAGGCCGGCAACTGGGCGTGGGCCAGCGGCGATGGACTGCAACTCGCCGGCCGTCGCATGGGCATCATCGGACTGGGCGGCATCGGCTCCACCGTGGCCGGCATCGCCCGCGCCCTCGGCATGGAGGTCGCCGCATGGAATTCGCATGTGCCGCCCGAGCATTTCGAACGCTCCGGTGCCACTCCGGTCGACGATCTCAACAAGCTCATCGAAACCAGCGACGTCATCTCCGTCCATCTGCCGCTGAACAACGCCACGCGCGGCATCGTCACCGCCGAGAACCTTGCGCATGTGAAGCCCGGCACCCTGTTCATCAACACCGCCCGCTCCGAAGTCATCGAATCCGGTGCGCTGCTTGCCCGACTGCAAAAGGGCGATGTTCCCGCCGCACTCGACGTGTTCGACCATGAGCCGCTGACCGCCGACGACGCCATCTGCCATGTGCCCGGCATCGTCCTGACCCCGCACGTCGGCTGGCGTACCGACGGCGCGTTCAAGGAGCTCACCCGCCAGATGATCGCCTGCCTGACCGCCTACTTCGCCGGCGAAGACTATAACGTCGTCGTCTCCGAACGCTGATAGCCCTGCCTAGCCTCGCGCTCAATCGAACACCCAGCCAGTCGACCACCGGAACACGCTCATGCAGACGATTCTCAACACGCCCGACGATCCTGCCCACGATTCGCTCGTCGAAAAAAAGTCCGAATTTATCGGCGACGCCGCCCATGTCGATACGCTCGACGAGGCGCTCGCGTTCGTGGCTGCGATCCGTGAGCAGCATCCGAAAGCCCGACACGTGGCGTATGCCGCCGTGTGCGGAGGCGCGGATGGGCGACTGTCCGAACGCATGAGCGATGACGGCGAGCCGTCCGGTACCGCCGGCAAGCCGATTCTCGACGTACTCAAGCAGTCGGGCACCACCGATTGCGTGGTTGCCGTCACCAGATATTTCGGTGGTATTCTGCTGGGCTCCGGTGGGCTGGTCCGCGCGTACTCATCCGCCGCATCATTGGCGATGAAAGCCGCCCGCGCCGCCCGCATCATGACCGCCAAGCGATACCGGGTTCGCCTCGAATACCCGCAGTTGGCCCGATTCCAGCAGATCCTGGCGCAGCTTGGTGGCAGTCAGGAGGATGAATCGTATGCGGTGAACGTCGAGTTGACCGCGGTGGTGCCGCAGGATGATTGCGCGCGATTCGAGGAGCGTGTGCGGGAAGCGTTCAATGCCGCTGTGGTGCCGGCTCCGATTGACATGGTCAACATTCCGGTTCCGCTCGCGTGACGCCTGTATGACTAAGCTGGGCATCATGACCGACGAGAACACCACCAGCCAGCAGACCCAGCCCACCGAGGCCGCAACCGAGGCCGCGGCCGAGACTGCAACCGACACGGACGCCCAGCAGCAGGACCAAGGCGCGCAGTCCGCAGCCGAGTCCGCCGCTCCGGTGGACTTTCGAACCGCTGACCGCTACATACGAGCGTCTGCGCCATTCCACCGACCCGGCCGAACTGTCCGAATTCGCCCGTCGGCCGTTGCCTGACCGTGCCGATCAGGCGGCGTTCTCCCGCGCCACCGCACTTTTGGAGGCTGTGGCCGGCAACCCGCACACCCCGGTGGCCGATCGTGTGTTCCTCGCCGACACCATGCCGTTCCCGAACGTATTGGTCAAACTCTCCGAAGACCCCGAACCGTCCGTGCGTCAAGCCGTGGCCGCCAACGGGGATGACAAGAATTGGCTGGTCGGCCGTCTGACCAAGGACCCGGTGCCTGCGGTCCGGGATACGGCGTTGAAAAACAAGCGCACCAGCTGGAAGATGCGGCTTGAGGGTGCGCAGGACCCCACTGCGGATGCGGAGACATTGGATTTCTTGGGCGTACTTGGCACCGAATCCGAAGAGGGAGCACCGGCGGTGCTTTCTTCGATGGTCCGCCGTGCCGTGGCACTGAACCCCAATACGTCCGAAGCGATGCTTGCCAAATTGGCCAACGACCCCTCGGCCGAGGTGCGGCACGCCGTGGAAAGCCGCCGCTAAGCACACTATTGCTGTGTTTTGCCGTGCAAATTTGGCCGGCAATCACCCCCTGTCCACCATTGTGAGCGCTCACATCTCACTATGTGAGGGTAAAAAGTACATAATTTGGCGGAATCATGGCATTTTTCTTACGGTGTGGCGCAATCAAACGGCGTTAGACTGGGGCTATGAGTGAGATTACCGAGAGTGAAGAGCGTCTGGCCCGTCCGTTGATTCGACTGGCCAAGTTGGTCGGTGTCGGCACGAGTTATTTGGGCATGAGCCATGACTACCACGAGATAGACGATGACGTCCTGATCGAGGTGCTGGCAGCGCTGGGCATCGACGCCTCCAGCGAGAGCGCCCAACTCATCGCCATCCGACGCATTCTGAACGAGCGTTACGCCCGATTGGTGGCACCCACCGTGCTGCATATCGCCGGTAGCGAGGACCGGGTGCTGGTGAACACCGGTATTCTGGACGTGCCTTCGGCGAGCATCACGCTGGAGAATGGCGAGCCATATCAAGGCACCATTGAAGTTGGTCCTGGAGATGGATCCCAGGCCTACGACTTGGATGGTACGTTCATTTCGAATGCGGCTGTGGTCATTCCCGCCGATCTGCCGATTGGTTACCATACGCTGCACGTCAAGGTCGCCGACCGTGTGCAAGACGCCACTTTGATCAGTGCACCTGATCGCGTCGATCTGCTTGACCCGATGAAGGGCGGCAGTCTGTGGGGCTGGATGGCCCAGCTGTACTCGATTCGCTCCTCCAACTCCTGGGGCGTGGGCGATTACGAGGATCTGAAGACCATGCTGGTGGACGCCAAGCAGAAGACCGGTGCCGACTTCGTGCTCATTAATCCGGTGCATGCCGCCGAGCCGGTGTCCCCGCTCACCCCGTCGCCGTATCTGCCGGTAAGCCGTCGCCTGATCAACTTCACGTACATCCGTCCTGAGGCGATCGCCGAATATGCCACGCTCAGCGAGGGCGACAAGAATGCCGTCGACGGACTGCATGCCGACACCGAACCGCTGAACGGTGATTCCCAGCTCATCGACCGTGACGCCATGTGGCGCAGCAAGATGCACGCCCTGTGGATTATCTTTAAGGCCGGCCGTACCGCCGAACGCCAAAGCGTATTCGACCAATTCAAGGCGGACTGTGGTTCCGACTTGGAGGCGTATGCCACGTGGTGCCTGTGCTACGACAAGTGGGGAGCACCCAACGGCGAGGAGAGCAACTGGGAGCGCAAGTTCAATCGCAACTCCCCGGAAATCGCCAATCTGCGCAAGCAGTACCCGGACACTTTGGACTTCTACCGCTGGCTGGAATGGATTGCCGCCGAGCAGCTGTCCTCCGCCCAACAGGCAGCCAAGGACGCCGGCATGCATATCGGCATCATGTCCGATATGGCCGTCGGCGTGCACCCCTCCGGCGCTGACGTGTGGTGGAATCCGGAACGCTTCGCCAAGGGCGCCACGGTCGGCGCTCCGCCGGACATGTTCAACCAGCAAGGCCAGAACTGGAGCCAGCCGCCGCTGAGCCCGATCAATCTGGAGACCACCGGCTACGAGGCCTACCGCAATATGGTGCATGGCATGTTCGCCCGTGCCGGTGCGGTGCGCATCGATCACATCCTTGGTCTGTTCCGCCTGTGGTGGATTCCCGAGAACCGTTCGGCTATGGATGGCGCTTACGTGTACTACGACTCAGACATCATGCTGGGCGTTCTGGCCATCGAGGCCTCTCGTGCCGGCGGCGTGGTCGTAGGTGAGGACCTCGGCGTGGTGCCGGACCATGTGGCCGATTCCCTGTCGAGCCACGGTATTCTCGGTTGCGCCGTTGAATGGTTCGAGCAGTGCGACGGCGTGTTCCGCGCCCCTCCCAGTGGCGTCCGTATGCATTGGCCTCCGTGAATACGCACGATTTGCCGCCGGCCGCCGGTTACCTGGAATACGAGCACGTCAAGATTCGTGAGCGTCTGGGCTTGCTGACCGGCCCGGCCGAGGAATTCGAAGCCTCCGCCAAGGCCGAGCAGGATGCGATGCTGGCCATGCTGGTCGAGCAGGGTTATCTTGATGCCGACTTTGCCGAACATCGTGAGGATCACGAGGCGGATATCGTCGACGCGCTGTACCGCGCACTGAAGGGTTCGCCGTGCAAGCTGCTCGCCGCCTCGATCACCGACGCGGTGGGGGAGAAGCGTGCGCAGAACCAGCCGGGCACCAACAACGAATACCCGAACTGGCGCATCCCACTGGCCGACGCCAAGGGCAACGTGGTACCGCTCGAAACCCTCTTCGACACCCCCGGTGCCCAACGCTTCGCCCAAATCTTCAATTCCTGACCCGCTTTACCTCCCTCTGACGAGCCGAGTCGTTAAGCGGACAGTCCAGTGGACTGTCCGTAGACGAGGCCTGAAAGAAGCGATAGCTGAGAGAAGGCAGGGAATTGCCTCACCGTAGGTGAGTCGGTTAGCCGAAGTGGGTGGGAGAGAAACCATAAATAGGGGAAGAGAAGCCATAAACCCAATGGAGTGTCCCCAGTTGCCCTATGTCAAGCCCGGCGATATACTAGTGGATTGTTGTGTTTCCCTAAGGGGTCCTTCAAAGCGCTTTCCCACTCGCCATCGAGGACTTTCAGGGAGCCCACGGATAATGAGGTTCGACGCCTCTTGGATGCGGCCCTGACCAAGCCACACCAAGCAGCTGAGACCCGGAACACAATATAGAAAAGGTAATCCAGTGAAAACTTTCACTCCGAAGCCAGCTGATCTGACTCACGACTGGTACGTCATCGACGCCACCGACGTGGTGCTCGGCCGTCTCGCCACCCAGGCTGCAATCCTGCTGCGCGGCAAGAACAAGCCGACCTACGCTCCGCACGCCGATTCCGGCAACCACGTGATCATCATCAATGCCGACAAGATCGCTCTGACCGGCAACAAGATGGGCAAGGAACTCTACTCGCACTCCGGCCGTCCCGGTGGTCTGCGTCGTGACTCCTACGCCGAGCTGCTCGAGAAGAACCCCGAGCGCATCATCAAGAACGCTGTCAAGGGCATGCTGCCGAAGAACCGTCTGGCCAAGGGTGCAGCTCGACCGTCTGCGTGCTTCCGCGGCGCCGAGCACCCGCACACCCCGCAGAAGCCCCAGGTCTTCGAGATCGCCCAGGTCTCGCAGCAGGCCAAGTGAAAACCTGAGAGGAGATAAGAATCATGGCTGAAAAACACCAACGACTCCCCAGGTTGTCGAGACCGAAGAGGAGCTCACCAGCTACACCACCGAGACCAACGCTGGCGCTGGCACCGGCACCTCCGCGATCGAGCCGGGCTACGGCACCGGTCGCCGCAAGGAGGCTGTCGCCCGTGTCCGTCTGGTTCCGGGTGATGGCAAGTGGACCATCAACGGCCGCACTCTGGAGGAGTACTTCCCCTCCAAGCTGCTGCAGCGTGAGGTCAACTCCCCGATCGTTCTGCTCAAGCTCGAAGGCAAGTTCGACGCTATCGTCCTCGTTGACGGCGGCGGCACCACCGGTCAGGCCGGTGCCATCCGTCTCGGCGTTGCCCGCGCTCTGAACGCCATCGACCGTGACGCCAACCGCGCCGCCCTGAAGAAGGCTGGCTTCCTGACCCGCGACGCTCGCGTCGTGGAACGCAAGAAGGCTGGTCTGCACAAGGCACGTCGCGCCCCGCAGTTCTCCAAGCGTTAATTTCGCTTGTCCTGTACCGAGCATACAAAGGCTCTCCGCGGAATTCCGCGGAGAGCCTTTGTGTTGTGTCGCGCTGTCTTGAGTGTGACTCACACCTGCTTCATCAGCGTGATGCTCAGCGCCGGCATGGTCCAGACATTGTCGTCGACGGGAGTGTCCGGTGTATCATCCACAGGGGCATCGGGCATATCAGCTGATACCTCATCCCGAGGCGCGGACGAGGTGCCGTTTGCGGCGTGATCTGTTACTGGCATCGCGAATTTGATGGTATCCGCTTCATTCTCAGTCGAGGATTCCGTACGCTGCATGGCCACTTCTTTGACCATCTTGAGTACTGTCTCGCTGGCGTCCGGTACATGCTGCGTCCAGACGGTGGTGTCACCGTTCAAATCGCATTCCTCGACCTGAGTGCCATGCCCGGCTCGACGGCCGTTGATTTCGGCCGAGCACCATTTAGGCGTCCAGTGAGTGTCTGGCGGCAGGCGGAATGTGCGGTCGTCAGCGGTGCCGTTGACCACAATGCACACGTCCACCTCACTGTTGGACAGCAATCGCATGGTGAAGCTACGTACGCCCAGATCGAACCAGTCACGCTCCATCGGCGTGGTACCGTCGGGCAGGAACCACTGCACGCGGCTTGAGGGCTTGAGTAGGCCGATCTGGGTCAGTCGGGTGAAGAAATCCTCGTGGTGATACAGGTCCAGTGATTTACGCAGCGCCACCAGTCGAGACACGGTTTCCAAGCGGCGCATTTCGCGCGTCTTGTTGGTGGAATACATCCAATCCCACTTCAGCCACGTGATGTCGTTGTCTTGGCAGTAGGCGTTGTTGTTGCCGTCCTGCGTGTTGCGGAATTCGTCGCCGGCGAGCATCATCGGCGTACCCAGCGAGAGCAGCAGCATGCCGATCATGTTCATGGCCGCCTGTTCGCGTGCCGCAATGACGTCTGGATCATCGGTGACGCCTTCGACGCCGAAATTGGCGGAATGGTTCACCGACGAGCCATCATTATTGTTTTCGCCGTTGGCTTCATTGTGCTTGGAGCGGTATCTGGTGAGGTCCGTCAGCGTGAAACCGTCGTGGCAGGACACGAAATTGATGGAGGCCGGAGCGCCACGCCCTGGTTCGGTGGCGAACAGATCGGCCGAGCCGCAGAGTCGCGTGGACATCTCCTGCAAACTGATACGCCCGAAATCGGAGCCGCCGTCCACATCCTCAAGCCAGAAGGTGCGGGCCGTGTCGCGGAAGCGGTCATTCCATTCGGCGAACGGCACGGAGAATTGGCCGGTGCGCCAGCCGAGGTTGCCCAGATCCCACGGCTCCATAATGAGCTTCAGGTTGCCCAGCAGCAGATCGGAACGCAGGGCGTAGAGGAACGGGTGATGATGGGTGAATTCGCCTTCCAGGCGGGCCAGCGTGACGCCAAGGTCGAAGCGGAAACCGTCTATGCCGATACGCTTGGCCCAGTATCGTAATGAGTCGATGGCAAAGGTGACCACATGCGTGTTGGTGAAGTCCAGCGTATTGCCGCAACCGGTGGTGTCTTCGAGTCGGCCGGTATTGGATTTTTGATGGCGATAGTAGGCCAGGTCGTCGAGGCCGCGCCAGCAGACCGTCGGGCCTTCGACGCCGCCTTCGCATGTGTGGTTGTAGACCACGTCCATGATGACTTCGAAGCCGGCCTCGTGCAGTGCGCGCACCATGTCTATGACTTCTTGGCGCACGGCGGCCGCGCCCTTCTCCTGGGCGGCTTTAGTGGCGTAGGAGGGTTCGGGGGCGAAGTAGCTGAGGGTGGAGTAGCCCCAGTAGTTCTTGCGGCCGTGTCTTGCAGGAAGAGCTCGTCCTGCTTGGCCATAATCGGCAGCAGTTCGATGGATGTGATGCCTAGACCCTGCAGATAGGCGAGCGTGGTGGGGTGTGCGAGTCCGGCGTACGTGCCGCGCAATGATTCGGGCAGCCACGGTGCGTTGGCGGTGAAGCCTTTGACGTGCATCTCATAGATGACGGTTTTGCGCCACGGCACATGCGGGTGCTGCGGGTCGCCCTCATGCTTATGGGTATCGCGATCGTCGATGGCCACGGACACCGGCATATGGCCGAGCGAGTCTACGGTGCTCATGGCACCGTATGCCGAGCCGATTACCTTGCGGTCCACGACATCGCATTCATAGGAGAAGGCGGCGGGGGTGAGCTCCATGGAGCCGTCGATGCCCTTGCCATACGGGTCAAGCAGGAATTTGTATGGATTGAAGCGCACGCCATGTTTCGGGTCCCATGCGCCGTCCACGCGGTAGCCATAGCGCATGCCGTCCCATGCTTTGGGCAGGTGCACGTACCACAGGCCGTAGTTCGGCCCGGTCATGCGGAACAAGGGTCTCGCGCAGATACAAATGTTCGATAATGCGTGTGCATACCGGGAACTCATGAATCTGCTGGATAAAGGAGATATTCGGGTCCTCGAACAGGCGGATGGCGTCTTGGAAGAAAGCGCTGGGCTCATCAATGGGCTCCAGTACGCATAGCCAAACCTGATCGGCAGTTTCGGAACGAACAACGACGTCAGCCCCACCGTCGTCAGTGAAGTACAGCCCTGGGCGAGTGGCGTAACGATGCAACGGTGGGTTTTTCATACCTCCATTGTAGACGTGTTGTCACTTTTGGTGGAAGCCCTTGATTTCCAAGGCAACACGCCGAATGAAAGTAGTTTTATAAAAATAATTTGCAAAACTGAGATAAAGAAGTTATGCTGTTCATCAACACCTCGCAAAGACAGCGAGATGAACGAAACCAATACGCGACCAATCGCCATGCAGATAGGCCTGCCGGCCGGTCACCTGGTTACCCAGCCACCCGGTCACCCGGCCCAACCTTGCTCATCGCAGTGGCGCGCTTTCACCGTAGAAAGGACCCATCATGAAGGCTCTTGTGCTCACCGGCGTCAAGGAATTCGAAATCCAGGACCTGCCCACTCCTGAAATCCAGCCCAACGAAGTACTGATCAACACCGCCTACGCCGGCGTGTGCGGCACCGATCACGACCTGTACGCCGGCCGCCCCGGTTCGGCCGCCGCCGTGCCGCCGATCGTGCTCGGCCATGAGAACTCCGGCGTCGTGGCCGCCATCGGTTCCGAGGTCACTGGTGTCAAGGTGGGCGACCGCGTGGCCGTCGATCCGAACATCTACTGCGGTCAGTGTGAGTACTGCCTGACCCAGCGTCCCGAACTGTGCGACCATCTTTCCGCCGTGGGTGTCACGCGCGACGGCGGTCTTGCCGAACAGTTCACCGCGCCGGCCACCGTAGTCTACAAACTGCCGGACAACGTCTCGCTGAAGGACGCCGCCGCCATCGAACCCATCTCCTGCGCCGTGCACGGCGTGGACCTGCTGAAGCTGCGCCCCTACCAGAAGGCGCTGGTCATCGGAGACGGCTTCATGGGCCAGCTCTTCGCCCAGATCGTGCAGGCCTACGGCGTGCATCAGGTGGACCTGGCCGGCATCTTCGATGAGAAGCTCAAGCGCAACCAGGAGCTGTTCGGCGTCACGAACGTCTACAACACCACGCGCGAGGCCATTCCGGCCGAGTCCTATGACGTGATCATCGAGGCCGTGGGTTTGCCGGCCACCCAGGCGCAGGCCGTGGCCGCCGCCAAGAAGGGCGCGCAGGTGCTCATGTTCGGCGTGGGCCCGCAGGAGGCGCACTTCGAGATGAACACCTACGATATCTATAAGAAGCAGCTGACCATTCAGGGCTCCTTCATCAACCCGCTCACCTTCAAAGACGCCATCAGCCTGCTCGAATCCGGCAAGATGAACGTCGCACCGCTCATCAGCCACGAACTGGGACTCGAAGAAGTCCAGGACTTCCTCGACGGCAAGATCCAGGGCGTCTCCAAGGCCGTCGTCAAGGTCGGCGAGTAGTTTCGGCACTTTGCCGGCTCCTCTCCCTGAGGGGAGCTGGCGGCGGAGCCGACTGAGGGGAGGCATCCGGCGGCGTGTATTACCACCCTCCGGTGCTGCGCACCACCTCCCGCCAGTGGAAGGAAGAGGTTTCGTCTCACGGTTTTCGCCGCCAATATAGCTTGGCCGCCGGCTTTCCCTTTTTTCTTCCGGCGGCCGCATTTTTCCCTGCACCACCTCTACTGACAACGATGTTGATGGAGTCAACCCATGATTCGCTTTTTTGAAAAATTCGGTATTCCCCGTGTGCTGCTGCTTGGCTTCCTTGCCGTTGCCATCTTCATGACCGGCGACGGATTCGAGCTCACCTTCCTCTCCAAATTCATGGTCGACCAAGGCTTCTCGTCCTCGCAGGCCTCCCTGCTGGTCACTGTGTACGGCCTGTTCGCGGCCCTCGGCGGCTGGTGCGCCGGCGTGCTCGCCGAAATGTTCGGTGCCCGCCGCATCATGATGTTCGGTGCCTGCTGGTGGATCGGCATCCACCTGCTGTTTCTCGGGGTCGCCATCCCGAGTGGTCTGTATTCGCTGATTCTGGGCCTGTACGCCTTTGCGCGGCATCGGCTACCCGCTGTTCATCTACAGCTTCGTGGTCCTGATGGCGCAATACATCAGCCCCGCCCGCCTGGCCTCCGCCACCGGCTTCTTCTGGACCTGCTTCTCTCTGGGCATTGGCGTGTTTGGCGCTTACCTGCCGAGCTTCATCATGCCGGTGTTCGGCGATACAAGACCTTCTGGTTCGCACTGCCGTTCTCCATCGTCGGCACCGTCATGTGCTTCTTCTTCGTACCAAAGACAAAATCGTCAAATCGCAAGGACTGAGCCGCAAGGAACAGCTCGCCGAGCTGGCCGAGGGTGCCACCATCCTGGTCACCAATCGCAAGGTGCTCATCTGCGCGATCATCCGCATCATCAATAACCTGCTGCTCTACGGGTTCCCGGTCATCATGCCGTTGTACCTGTGCACCACCCACAATGGCGGCATCAACATCTTCAAAACCGAGGAATGGATGCGCATCTGGGGATTCGTATTTGTGGTCACCCTGATCTTCAACACGTTCTGGGGCTGGTTCATGGACCGCTTCGGCTGGGTATGGCCGATGCGCTGGTTCGGCTGCGCGGTGCTCGCGGTCGGCTCGGTGGCGTTCTACTACATTCCGCAGTGGTTCGGCGCGAATGCCATTATGATGATCGTCGCTTCGGTCATCGTCGGCATCGGCACCTGCGCGTTCTCGTCGCTGCCCACCATCATGACCCTGTACGCGGGCGGCAAGCAGGGCGCGGCGCTGTCCGCATACAACCTCGCCGCCGGTCTGACCACGTTCGCCGGCCCTGGCATCGCCACCATTTTGCTGCCAATTGTGGGCTATGAAGGTGTGTGCTGGACATACGCCGGCCTATACGTGCTCGCCTTCGTGCTTACCTTGTTCATCCGCCCGCAGCAGCCCGGCTTCGACGCCAAAGGCCACCGCATCAAAGGCGCAAAGGTTGCATCCGCAGAGTCCTCCGAGTCCTCGGAACCTACCGACAGCGCATCCGTGCACGTTTAGCTGCCCGAAGTAACCGTGGCCGCCGAAATGGTTGCCACTGCGAACTGATCGCAACATCATGTTGCGTCAGCAAGAAAGTATCGAGAATTGACTAGGAGTGCGGCATGGTTCTGCCGCGCCGCATACCTTGTCCGACTATCCTTAACCTTTATCCAACCACCACATTCAAAGGAGAATCACATGGCTAAGCCAATGACCGCGTTCACTACCGACCTCCAGCATTCCGGCATGATTGCCAAAGACCTGGATGAGACCATCAAGTTCTACCGCGAGGTTATGGGCTTTGAGCTCGCCGGACTGTTCATGAATGGCGAGAACCGTTGCGCCTTCCTGCGCTACGGCCACCTGACCATTGAAACCTGGGAAGGCGACCCCGCCCCGATGACCACCGGCGCCATCAACCACTGGGCTTTCGACACCCCGGACATCGAAGCCGCCTTCGAGAACGCCAAGGCGCTCGGCGTGGACTTCAAGGACACCGAGATCCAGTCCATCCCGAGTTTCTGGAAGCATGGCATCCGCTACTTCAACATCTACGGCCCCAACGGCGAGACCATCGAATTCTGCCAGATTGTGGAGGAGTAGTGGCTCCGATGCGCCCGATTCGCGCGCAATATGCGTGTCGATAGTGGCCGCAATATAATACTCAGCCTTTATTACGGGCTGGCCTGATAACTAACATTCAACGACCGGTGCACATGCGCCGGTCGTTTTTTAGTGCCTGATGATTGTGCTGGGTTACAACAATGAGCAGCACGCTGGGCATAACAACATCCATGCAAGAAAGTATCAATTCTTGACTGTTTTCGCGCCAAAACACTGCTATTTTCGCAGCGAAACTTGTATTAACGCTCCAAAGTTGGGCGGATGAAAACAACGAAGTTTGCGTAGTAAAAGGAGACGGTCATGGCACAAGGACTGGCGCGAAAACTACTGCCGGGATTCTTGGCGATCGCAGTGTTCATGACAGGCGATGGGTTTGAACTGACCTTTTTGTCCAAGTATGTCGTCGATCAGGGATTCAGCTCGTCGCAGGCATCACTGCTGTTTACGATGTACGGATTGGTCGCGGCGCTCGCCGGCTGGTCCTCGGGCGTGCTGGCCGAACTGTTCGGAGCCAAGCGCATC
>ENA-OQOA01000329-OQOA01000329.1-human-gut-metagenome-genome-assembly--contig:-NODE-329-length-22298-cov-3.130531_pt1 | contig 22298 bp, 29 predicted proteins | sample MGYA00242633_ERZ504888 | MGnify/ENA primary metagenome ERZ504888 (study PRJEB26092, sample SAMD00036372) | human gut metagenome | host: Homo sapiens | study: EMG produced TPA metagenomics assembly of...
GTGGAAGCTGATCTCCAGTTACTTTCATTGCATATAATGTTGTAGATAATGCCTGGATCGTAATCGCTCCAATAACACTTCCTGCGACTGAGAATTTACCACCTGCAAGAGAGTTTCCTCCAAGTGCTACTGCTAAGATCGCATCTAATTCCATCAAGTTTCCTACGTTATTTGCATCAATGGATGTGATTCTTGATGTTGCGATCATTCCCGCGATTCCTGCACAAAGTCCGCAGGCTGCATATGTGATAAAGATGATCTTTGTAGAATTCAGTCCAAACAAACGACTGGCTCTTGGGTTGATACCTACACTTTCAATATACAATTTTGTTGCTGTCTTATTTAAGAATAATGTTGCTAAAATGACTACGATGATCGCTACCAAAATCGGTGTTGGAACTGGAATATGTGGCAGAAATCCTCCTAAATACTTAAAGCTGTCCACTTTGACATATAAGTTATTTCCACCTGTGATCAACTGTGCCATTCCTCGTCCTGCGGTAAATAAGATCAAGGTTGCTACCATTGGCTGGATCTTCATATTCGCAACTAAGAATCCGTTCCACATACCACATAATACAGATACCACAAGCCCGATCAGGATTGCTGCGATCCAAGGAATTGCATATGCTTCTCCACTTCCAAGAAGATAAACAGATACAGCTCCTGATAATGCCATGATCGCTCCAACAGAGATATCAGTTCCTGCACTGGATGCTACACAAAGTGTCATACCAACTGCTAAGATGATCAATTCACTGGATCGGTTGAAAATATCGACCAGATATCCATATAACACACCATTTTTAATTGAGATTTCAAAAAATGATGGGGATTTTATAAGGTTAAATAATAATACAAGTGCCAGACATACAATTGGCCAGAAGAGGCGATATGATGTCATCTTTTTTAATTTATCCATAATTATTTGTCACCTCCTGCGATTGCTTTCATTACATTTTCCTGTGATAATTCACTTTCTTCCAATTCTCCGACTTTCTCACCATCTCGTAAGATTCCCATGTGAGTCACGGTACGAAGCATTTCTTCTACTTCGGATGAAATAAATACAACAGACATTCCTTCATTTGCAAGTTTTACGACTAATTTCTGAATCTCTGTCTTTGTTCCAACATCAATACCTCTGGTTGGTTCATCAAGGATCAGGAAATCTGGTTCTGTCATCAGCCATCTTCCGAGGATTACTTTCTGCTGATTACCACCACTTAATGATTTGATCGGTGTTTCTCTGCTTGCTGTCTTAACCTGCAGCATCTTAATATACTTATCTGTCAACTCTTCCTGTTCTTTTCTGCTCATCAGTTTGAACATTCCTCGTTTTGCCTGAAGTGCCAAAATCATGTTTTCTCTTACAGAAAGATCTGCAATGATTCCTTCTACTTTACGATCTTCCGGACAATATGCCATTCCTTTATGCATTGCATCAATTGGTGCTTTGACATCTAATTTTTCTCCTTTGACATATAATTCTCCTCCATCTGGTTTATCTGCTCCATAAATCGCTCTTACAAGTTCGGAACGTCCAGATCCTAATAATCCAGATAATCCAACAACTTCTCCTTTATGGATCTTAATGTCAAATGGTTTGATCGTTCCTTTATGATAAAGACCTTTTGCTTCGATCACAACTTCGTCGCTTTGTTCTTTGATGATGTTCCACTTCCTTTGATGTCTGCCAGATCATCAAATTCTTTTCCCATCATTGTTGCAACTAATTTAAATCTTGGAAGCTCTTCTGTCTTATATTCGCCTACAAAATGTCCATTTCTAAGTACTGTGATCCTGTCACAGACTGCATAGACCTGTTCCAAAAAGTGTGTTACGAATACGATCGCTGTTCCGCGTTTCTTTAGCATATTCATAACCTTAAATAATTTCTCAACTTCTCCTTCATCAAGACTTGATGTTGGTTCATCAAGGATCAATACTTTTGACTGAATGTCAACTGCTCTTGCGATCGCCACCATCTGCTGAATCGCTACGGAATAGTTTTCCAATTCCTGTGTGGCATCAATTTCTAATTCCAGATTATCAAGGATCTTCTGTGCTTGTGTATTCATCGTCTTCCAGTCGATCCTCCCCATTTTCATTGGTTCTCTTCCGATAAAGATATTTTCTGCTACCGTTAGATTCGGACACAGGTTTACTTCCTGATAAACGGTGCTGATTCCATTGTTTCCCGCTTCTTGAGGGGATGTGTTAATAATACTTTTTCCATCCATGATGATCTCACCTGTCTCAAATTCCTCAACTCCTGTAAGAACTTTGATCAGTGTAGATTTTCCTGCACCATTTTCTCCCATTAAGGCATGAATCTCTCCTTCTCTCAATGTAAGCTGTGCATCGGACAGTGCTTTCACTCCTGGGAATGTTTTATTAATATGTCGCATGGATAGAACTGTCTTCTTTTCATCACTCATGACAATTCTCCTTTCTTTTCATGATTTTTTGAGCCGATTTTAATGAAAATGCCCTGATTTTTGGCATAAAAATTACAGGATAAGTCAGATTGTCCTGACCCAGAGCCTGCAATCTTTATTTGTAGTGCGATTGTTAATAGTTACATGTGTGTACTTAAGGGGATTTTCAACAATGTTTATTAATATGCACGTTTGTTAATAACTTCTTTTGTAGTATTATCTTTTGTAAATACCTGCTCATCTACATACTGGATCTTATCTACTTTTTCACCTTTCATGATTTTCTTAGCTAATTCAGCTACACGAGGTCCATGAAGTGGGTTACATTCAAATTCAGCATTGATCTCTCCAGACTGAACTTTCTTTAATGCTGCTTTGATCGCATCGAAAGAAATGATCGTTACGTCTTTACCAGGTGTTTTTCCTGCTGCTTTTAATGCATCGATTGCTCCGAATGCCATGTTATCATTCTGTGCTACTACAACATCAATGTCTTTGTTCTGTTTTAAGAAAGATTCCATAACTTCCTGACCTTTTGCCTGTGTAAATTCTCCTGTCTGAGAAGCAATGATCTTGAAGTTTTTCTGATCTTTGATTCCTTCTTTAAATCCTTTTGTACGTCCGATTTCTGCAGAAGAACCAATCGTTCCCTGTAATACAGCGATGTTTACGTCACCTTTTTCTTTTCCCTTTTCTTTAATTAACCATTCAGCCGCTTTCACACCTTCTTTTTTGAAGTCTGATCCAACCCATGCTGTGATCAGTGAATCATCAGAAGTTTTGATCTGACGGTCAACTGTGATAACTGGAATGTCAGCTTTCTTTGCTTCTTTTAAAACTGTTTCCCAACCTGTTTCTGTTACAGGTGCGATTGCGATCACATCAACACCCTGTGTGATAAATTCTCTGACCGCTTTTGTCTGATTTTCCTGTTTCTGCTGAGCATCTGCAAATGATAATTTAAATCCGTTCTTTGCTGTTAATTCAGATTTCATAGACTTTGTATTCGCTACACGCCAATCACTCTCAGCTCCAACCTGTGAAAAATCCGATGTTGATCTCTGAAGTTTCCTTCTTTGAAGAACCACTGTCTTTCTTGTTTCCTCCACCACAACCAGTAAGCATTGTTCCGATCATCATTGTTGCAAGTAAACCTGCAGCCACCTTCTTAATACTTCTTCTCATTATGATTTCCTCCTTTTTCTTTTTTGATTTTTTCGTTTTCCTTAATTACAAGTTATATTTTACTTGAAATTGTATTTCTTTCAATGCAATTCTTTTGCATTTGGTGGATTATTTTATGAAATTTTTATCTTGTCTGTTTAAAGTTTGATTTTTTTTGATAATGGTTTGAATTTTTTGATTTTTGATTATTTTTTCTCTGCTTGTCTAGTCTTCGGTACAACTACGATCACCTTAGTTCCAATATCTGGTTCACTTTCAAGGATCAACCCATATTCTTCTCCATAATATAATTTAATCCGCCGATTTACATTTGCAATTCCAAACCCTGTTGTCCTGTTTACCCATATATCTTCATACATTTCTTTATTGATCTGAACTACCTGCTCAGGCTGCATACCAACTCCATTATCTTCAACGATCAGGAATATATTATTTTCATCATCTACACTGGAAATCTTTATCATTCCTTTTTCTCTTTGTTTTTCAATCCATGATATAATGCATTTTCTACTAATGGCTGTAAAGTGATCTTTACAATATCATTTTTCCTGATCTCATCTGGGACATCAATAGAATATTCCATAATATCCCCGTATCTTAATTGTTGTATCTTTAAATAATTTTCAACATGCTCTAATTCTTCCCTAATCGTTATCTTATCTTCTCCGTGACTTAAACTTGTACGGAAAAAGCCAGACAAGGCAGCTACCATTTCTACCACTTTGTCATCCTGATGATCAATGGCAAGCCACATGATCGTGTCCAATGTATTATAAAGGAAATGTGGATTAATCTGCTCTTGTAGTAACTGCAGCTCTTTTTTTCGAAGATTTTGTTGTTCTACTTTTACATCTTCGATCAATCTCTCTACCTTTTGTGCCATATGTTCGAAATTATTTGTTAAGATCTGCAGCTCTTCTGTTGTATTTTGAGGTCCATGTACATCAAAATTTCCCTGCGCCACTTCCTTTGTCATCTCACATAACTGTCTGACTGGATAACTAATGCTTTGCGAAATCAATTTCGATAATTTCCATGTTATCAGAGACAAAAACAGTACAGCGATCAATGTGATCGTGATCGTATGCATGATTTCTTTTTCCAGTTTTACACGCATACTCTCCATATTCCCAATCTCATAGTAAATGTATTCGGATACTTTTTCTTTAATGATCTCTGTAAATACATTCACATTTAATCTTAATCTCTGATTATTTTCCATATAATCGTTTTTTAGATCTGAGTGTTCAATTTCTTCAATGGAAATCTTCAGATTATCCAACAGTTTTCCTATCTGTCTCGTTCTTAATTTACTTTCATCTGTTACAGCATTTTTATTCAGTTCCTTTACCAGCTCCTTCGCTTCCTTAATCTCCTCATATGGTTTCATCGCATCAAAACTCTCTGCACCGATAACAATACGATACATTTTATAATCCATATCTTCTGAAAATGAGAAATTAAACTTGCTAGCTACTGATACGTTTTTTACCGCCTCATTATAACTTTCATTAAAATTTATCATGATAACAAGAAGCGTGATAATCCCCACTAACGCAGGAATTATCACAACCATCCTTAACCATTTTAGTTTTTTTTCTATTGAGAACTTCCGAAATCGAGCAATAGATTCTCTCACATATTTTTTCATTACATCCTCCTTGATCTATATTCACTCGGAGTACATCCTTGCGTTTTTTTAAACAGGTAGCTAAAGTAATGTGGATCCTTATATCCCACTTCATAGCTGATCTGTGATGCCTTCATATCTGTAAAACAAAGCATTTCTTTTGCTTTATCCATTCTGACTGATGTCAAAAATTCCACAAAAGATTTCCCTGTTTCTTGTTTAAACGTTGTACTAAAATGACTGCTGCTTAATCCAACCTGATCTGCAACATCACTCAACGATAATGTTTCTTCTTGATAATTTTTCACAATAAATTCTTTTGCCTCCGTTATCAACGAAGAATGTTTCTTCCCTAATCTTTCATTTCGCATTCTGATCGCTTGTCTGATAAGTTCTTCGATATACTCCGCTGCTTTCTCTCCTGTTGAAACTGCAGCGATCTGTTGTTTGTAATCCTTAAACGTGCGATCGATATTTGCTTTCTCAACTCCCATTTTCTCAACGAATTTCATAACACCTACCTGTATATTGATCAGCATATACTGACAAAACATAAAGGAATCCATATTAGATTTTCCTAATGTCTTGGTATAATCCTCTACAAATAAATGTACAGCTTCTTCTTTTCCATTTTTCAAAAACTCTTCCAGCGATTCTGAATTTACTTTGGTAAAATCTACTTGCTGCAGATCTTCTGCTCTTTCTATCTTTTCATTATCTAATTTATCAAAAAACACCGCTTCATTCCCAGAAGACTGATACTGGTATGCAAAAGCCTTGCTTGCACTGTCGTAAGATTCCGAAAGGTTATGTAATCGTTCCACTGCATGTCCAATCCCTGCAAACCATTGTAGTTCTTTCTCTTTTTTCATACGCTTTGTCAATGCTGTAACATAATCTTTTGCCACTTGTATGGTTTCCTCTGTATTCTGTGCCTTGATCATTAAAACATAGCCCTCTGTTACACGGTGAAAAACAATCATATTTTCAAACTGGCTGCTTACTTCTTCTACAATCGCATCTTCTTTGGTACGAAGATCATATACTGCCTCTGTATCATTCTCATTCTTTGAAAATATTTTAAATAACATAAAATTGTATGCCGGTGCCATAAGATCTATTCCAAGTTCATTCCCTTGCTCCATTAATTTAGATACAGATATCTTTCCGCGGATCAGATTCCCGAAAAATTGATATCTCATATTTTTCATTTGTGTTTTTATATTTTTTGTAATTTTTTATATCTTCTTCCTGTCTTTTTTCTTATCAAGCTTTTGTTTTACTTTATTTAGTGCTTCTAATAACTGCTCACCAGTTATTGGTTTGGTCAGATAATCTGTTACACCGATCTTGATCGCTTCTTTTGCATAGTCAAACTCCCCATATCCAGAAAGTATGATGATCTGTATTTTGGGCATTTTTTTCTTTAAGATATCACTTAATTCAAGTCCATCCATAAATGGCATCTTGATATCTGTGATCACGATGTCTGGATGTAGTTTTTCGATCATTGGAAGAGCCATCTCACCATCTGGTGCTTCTCCCGCAAATTCAAAACCATTTTCTTCCCATTTTACGTTATTCTTTATACTCTTACGAATGATCTTTTCATCTTCTACTAAAAATACTTTGATCATATTACCTTCCTCTTTTCTAAAATATTATTATACTCTCTTATAGAATTATATTCCAGAAATAAACAAGAATATATCCATACAAATAAAAGGGAAGGGGATATTGTATGGATATGATTCTTATTTTTAATTTCAATCTATATTATTCTGTTTCAAATCGGTATGTTGTCACTGCTTCATACTCTTCGCCTTTTCTTAAGATAACTCTTGGCTTTTTCTCTATATTCATAGAATTAGGCAAGAATTGCGGTTCTAATGCAACACCATCTCTGTTCTCATATGGTTTTCCAAATTTACCATCACTTCCTCCTGCCAGAAAGTTTCCTGCATATAACTGCATGCATGGAAGTGTTGTTGTGATCGTTAATTTTCGTCCACTTTCTTTATCATATAAGACTGCATGATCTTTCTCATCCTTTAACATAAAACAATGATCATAGCCTCCAACGAATCTCAACTGTTCATCATCATCATGAATCCGTTCTCCAATCTCATGAAAACTTTTAAAATCAAATGGTGTATTCTCTACATCCAAAAACTTACCTGTTGGAAGACCATTCTCATCTGCACATGCAATCTGATCTGATTTGATCATCAATTGATGATCATAGATCTTACTGTCTTTTGCTGAAAGATTAAAAAGGAATGATTGGCTATATTGATCAGTGTGTCTTGATCTGACATTGCTTCATATTCCATCTTTAATTCATTTCCAGATAGACGATATACTATCTTTAAATAAAGACTTCCTGGAAATCCTTCTTCCATATCTGGAGAAAGATAGATAAAACGGATTCCATTTTCTAAAATCTCATAGTTAAAAATCTTCTGATTAAATCCATTTATACCTCCATGAATCGTATTCGGTCCGGAATTTACTGCAAGTTTATAGGTCTTTCCATTCAACTGAAACTCTCCATTTGCAATTCTGTTTGCAACACGTCCGATGATACATCCTAAAAATTTATCATCTTTATGACAATCTTCCACATCTTGATATCCAAGAACGACATCTCCATAATTTCCATCTCTGTCTTTTGTGAACACAGATAAAATATGACAACCAAGGTTACTCGTGATCACTTTTATCTCATCATTTTGTAATTCAAATAAGCAGACTCCATTTTGTCTTTTTTCGATCATTTTTACTTTCATCATTTTACAACACTTTCTTTTAAATTTTATCTGATATCTTTATTGATCCATTTTCATTATTTGCCTTGGCCATAGTAAGCATTTGCCCCATGTTTTCTGAAGAAATGTTTATCCTGCAGATATTGTGGTGCTGGCTTTGCTTCTGGATTTAAATGCTCGCAACGGTATGCCATCTTTGCGACTTCTTCTAAGACAACGGCATTATGAACTGCCTCGGCTGCATCAGCTCCCCATGTAAATGGTCCATGATTTGTACAAAGCACTCCTGGAACATAAACTGGATTCTTATCTTTAAATGTCTCAATGATCACCAATCCTGTATTCTTCTCATAGGCTTCTTCAATTTCTTCTTTTGTGAGGCTTCTTGCACATGGAATTTCTCCATAGAAGTAATCTGCATGTGTTGTTCCATAGCATGGAATACTTCTCCCCGCCTGTGCCCATGATGTTGCCCATGGGGAATGTGTATGTACAATTCCTCCTAAATCTTTGAATGCTTTATATAATTCAATATGCGTTGGTGTATCAGAAGATGGATTTAAATCTCCTTCCACTCTGTTTCCATCAAGATCCATGACAACCATATCTTCTGGAGAAAGTTTATCATAATCCACACCACTTGGTTTAATAACAAATAAACCACTTTCTCTATCAATTCCACTGACATTTCCCCATGTATATGTGATCAGACCTCTTTTAGGAAGTTCCATATTTGCTTCATTAGACTTCTTTTTTTAATTGTTCTAACATTTTTCGTCTCCTTTTTTACATGACATCAATTGCAACTCGTTCAAGTGCAAGACCTTTTTGATATTGTTTTGATAAATTCATCAAATCCTTCCACATCTTTTTTCATCTGGAGCGATCGTTGTACCTTCTTCCCCTGCAAATACTTTGTCAGAAAGATAGGTATCAAGCGTCTCATCTTCTGCTTTATCCAGCATATAGGCTGCAAGGATCGCCATTCCCCATGCACCACCTTCTCCAGCTGTTTTCATAACTGATACTGGTGCATTCACAGCTGCTGCCATGATCTTTTGTCCAACACCTTCTGTTTTGAATAATCCACCATGTCCCAGCATTTTATCAACTTTGACATCTTCTTCTTTCATCAAGATATCAAGCCCCGTCTTCAAAGCTCCAAGTGCTGTGTATAGATGAACTCTCATAAAGTTTGCAAGATTAAAATTACTATCTGGTTTTCTTACAAATAATGGCCTTCCTTCTTCAAATCCTGTGATATGTTCTCCTGAGAAATAGTTGTATGCAAGTAATCCACCACAATCCTTGTCACCTTCTAATGCTTTATTGTAAAGAGTTCCATAAAGCTGATCCATATCTACATCTTCCACACCAAAGTTCTGTGCAAATTCTTTAAATAAGTTGACCCATGCATTCAGATCTGATGTACAGTTATTACAATGTACCATACCCACAAGATCACCTGATGGCGTTGTGACAAGATCGATCTCATCATAAACTTTCTTTAATTCTTTCTCTAAAACGATCATTGCAAAAACACTTGTTCCTGCAGATACATTTCCTGTTTTTCTTGTCACGCTGTTTGTCGCAACCATTCCAGTTCCTGCATCTCCTTCTGGAGGACATAAAGGAATTCCAGCTTCCAGATTACCAGATGGATCTAATAATTTTGCTCCTTCTTCGCTTAAGATACCCGCTTTATCTCCAGCTATTAAAACTTTTGGTAAGATATTTTCTAATTTCCATCCAAATTTTTTATCTTTGATCAGGTCATCAAATGTCTTGATCATCGTCTGGTTATAATCTTTTGTTTCGATATCGATTGGGAACATTCCAGACGCTTCTCCAACACCGAGCACCTTTTCACCTGTTAATTTCCAATGGACATATCCTGCCAGTGTTGTCAGATAATCAATATCTTTTACATGTTCTTCTTCTTTTAAAATTGCCTGATACAGATGTGCGATACTCCATCTTTGAGGAATGTGATAAGAAAATGCTTCCGTTAATTTCTCAGAAGCTTCTTCTGTCATTGTATTTCTCCATGTTCGGAATGGCACTAACAATTCTCCATCTTTATCAAATGCCATATATCCATGCATCATCGCACTAAATCCGATACTTCCAACCTTAGTTAGTGTAATATCATATTTTTCTTTCACGTCGTTTACCAAGTTTTGGTAACTGTCTTGTAGTCCACTCCAGATGTCTTCTAATGTATAAGTCCATATATTATTCTCCAGACGATTTTCCCAGTCATGGCTTCCGGATGCGATCGGATGATGATCTTTGTCGATCAGTACAACTTTGATCCTTGTTGATCCAAATTCGATTCCCAGTGCTGTTTTTCCATCTGCGATCATTTGCTTTGTTTCCATGATACTACCTCCATTTTCTAACGATAAACTACTTCATTCCATCTTAATTCATTCTTTAATATTCTGATATCTGTATTCTCATCAATGACAACACTCTCAATTCCCATAGCCTCTGCCCATGCAACCATCTGATCTACACTAAGATCATAGAAAATGCTGTATGATGTGCTCCACCAGCTAAGATCCATGCCTCTGCTCCTTTATAAAGATCTGGTTTTGGTGTCCAGAATGCCGTCGCTACTGGAAGCTCTGGCATTGGTTTTCTGTCTTTTACAATCCACTTTATTAATGATCAGGCGGAAACGATGTCCAAGATCGATCAAAGAAGTGGCTATTCCTTCTCCTTCTTTTGCTGTAAATACAAGTCTTGCAGGATCTTCACGATCTCCCATAGATAATGGATTTACTTTGATTGAAACAGGACCATCCGCGATCGTTGGGCATACTTCCAACATATGAGCTTCTAAGATACCCTCTTTTCCCGGAACAAAATTATATGTATAATCTTCCATAAATGATGTTCCTTTGGCATCTTTCTTTCCTGCTGTCATAACTTTCATCAGTCGTACCATTGCTGCTGTCTTCCAGTCACCTTCTGCACCAAATCCCATAACCTTTTTCCATTAATCTCTGAATCGCAAGTCCTGGAAGCTGTTTTAATCCACCAAGATCGCCAAAATGTGTAACAACTGCCTGATAATCATGGTCTTTTAAGAATTTTTCCAGTCCGATCTCGATTCCTGCCTGTACCTCTACATGTTTCTTAAATTCGATCGGATCTCTGCCCTCTAATAAAAGATTGTATTTTTCATAATATAACTGTGTCAGTGCATCAATATCACCTTTGCTGACTGCATTGACATAATCTACAACTTCATTGACTGGATATGCATCGATCTCCCATCCAAATTTAATCTGTGCTTCGACTTTATCACCTTCTGTAACCGCAACATTTCTCATATTATCCGCAATCCTTACCACACGGATATTTTTACTTTCCACCATTCCGATTGCACTTCTCATCCAAGATGCGATCTTTTCTTTCACTTCTTTTGATTCATAATATCCAACAACAACTTCTCTTGGGATTCCCATTCTTGTTACGATATGTCCAAATTCCCTGTCACCATGTGCTGACTGGTTTTCATTCATAAAATCCATATCAATCGTGTCATATGGGATTTCTTCATTAAACTGTGTGTGAAGATGTAATAATGGTTTCTTAAATGCCTGTAATCCTGCGATCCATGATTTTGCTGGGGAGAATGTGTGCATCCATGTGATGACACCAGCACATTCTTCATCTGCATTTGCTTCTTCAAATGTTCTTCTGATCGAAGTACTATCAATTAATGTCGGTTTCCATACAACTTCAAATGGTAAGATGCCACTTTCATTGAAATTCTGCACAATGATCTGTGCATGTTTTGCCACATGGCTTAAACATTCATCTCCATATAAATCCTGTGATCCTGTTGCAAACCAAAATTTGTAATTTTTTTAAGTTCCATTTTTTGCCTCCCAGTTTTATATCTATTCTTGATTCCTATTTTTACATGAGTTTCCGATCACCAATTTCGGTTCGATCAAATACTCTGTTTTCATGTCTTTATCTGATCCACCTTGTATCTTTTCTAGCAACAACTGTCCTGCCATCTCGCCAAGTTTTTCCTGTGGATGAGCAATAGTCGTTAAAGACAGTGGATGCTGATGTGCAAGCATTGAATTATCATATCCTGTGATCGACAAGTCTTCTGGAATTGAAACACCAATCTGATGCAATCCTCCAATGATTGAAAATGCGATCTGGTCATTGTAACAGACAACTGCATCCATCTTTCTTTGATCCTTTATCATCTGAACAACCGATGTTACTGGTTTCGTCTGACGATCTTCTGTATGAAACCAGACAACCATATCTGGATCATATTGATATCCCGCTTCCTGAAGTGCCATCACATAACCTTTATGTCGTTCTCTTCCTTGATGATCATCTGCTTTAAAAACTCCTACGATATGTTGATGTCCCATATCGATCAGATATTTTGTAAGCAGATAACCTCCTTTACAGTCGTCCATAAGAATGTGGGGTTTGTCTTTCATCTCCTCATAGACTCCGTGAATAAAAATGTAGGGAATTTCATATTTATCAAGATTCTCATAAAGTTTTGGATGTCTGCATACAATCTCACTTTTACTTGGCTCAATGATCAAGCCATCAATATCTTTTGTAAGAATATCTTCAAGACATGCTGTCTCTCCTCGTCTGCTATTTTCTGTTGTCTTAAAAATAATGCTGTATCCATCTTTGGAAAGGACACTGTTGATCCCCTGGATCAATCTAGGGAATATATAATCAGAAATATAGGTTGTAACCACTGCAATGTTCTTTGATTCCTTTTTATGAAGTGCCCGTTCTGTACAAAACGTTCCCTTTCCATGAACTGCAATGATATAACCTTCTTCTTCCAGAATTGACAGCGCCTTACGTACGGTATGGCGGCTAAGATCATATTCCTGTACTAGTTGATTCTCTGACGGCATCTTATCTCCCGGTTGATAGACACCAGATAAAATATCATTCTTCAGTGATTCCTTTAATGTGTGATATTTCATTTCTCCTTTGTTCTTTCCCATGCTTGACATCCTCCTTCCTTATGGTTCTTATTTTAAAACTTGTACGGTCCTCTTTACAAGTTGTTGTTTATGGTCGATATTAACAATATTTTCACTTTATTTCTATGCACTTTTAACAAAAACTATTTTTTCTATCATTCTGCTTTTCCTTTTCTACTATCTCATGCTATACTGACTATCAAGAAGGAGTAACATACGATTGGAGGATTTCATGAAAATTTTGTGTGTAACAAAATGCCCGACTGGAATGGTTCAAACCTATGTTGCGGCAGAGAAACTAGAACAGGCAGGTAAGAAACTTGGCGTTGACCTTTCTGTGGAAACACAGGGAGCTATGGGAATTCAAAATCAGTTTTCCCCTGAACAGATTGATGAAGCTGATTATATTGTGATCGCTGCTGATGTTGCGATCGACGAAGCTTCCCGCTTCGGTAATAAAAAGCTTTATGTCACATCTTTAGAAGATGCCATTGTTCATCCTGAGCAGATTTTAGAATCTCTGACAACCAAGTCATATTCTTATCAGGATGCAACTGTATCGAATAAGAAAATTCTTGGCTAGAAAAAGCCATCACATTTATGATCTTAATGGTCACTAATGTGGTGGTTTTTTTCAAATATATGTGATGATCAGCTCAAAATACAATTTGTAAATTACGTTTATTTATGTTAAACTAGAACATATATTCGAAAGGAGCTGTTTGATATGGAAATCTCATCAAAAGATTTATCTTTAAATGAAAAATTGAAGATTTTAGCTGATGCAGCAAAATACGATGTCGCCTGTACTTCCAGTGGTTCTTCCCGTCGTGGAAAGAAAGGAATGCTCGGGAATACAGAGGCTGCTGGAATCTGTCATAGTTTTTCTTCGGATGGGCGCTGTGTGTCTTTGCTTAAGATCTTACTTAGCAATGAATGTATTTATGATTGTAAGTATTGTCTAAACCGAGTAAGTAATGACAGGGTTCGTACAACATTTACTCCGGACGAGATCTGTACACTTGTTGTGGAATTTTATCGAAGAAATTATATTGAAGGGTTATTTTTAAGCTCTGGAATCATAAAGAGTCCGACTTATACGATGGAATTGATGTATCAGGCGATTTATCTGCTTCGTACAAAGTACCATTTTAATGGATATATCCATGTGAAAGCGATTCCTGGCACTTCGGATGAATTGATCACGAATATGGGATATCTTGTCGATCGTATGAGTGTGAATCTGGAACTTCCTACGATTGACGGGCTTAAGAAGCTGGCTCCTCATAAGAATCCGAAGAAACTTGTTGCTCCAATTCGTCAGATTCAGAATGGAATCGTGGATCATCGGTTGATGATCGGAAAAGATGCCTCTATGGAACGTTCTCAAAGTAATAAGTATTTGAAGCATACGATCTTTCAAGAGAATCCTTATCAGCGGATTCAGACTGGTTCTTCCCCATTGACACTTGCAGATCCTTCTCTTAAGAATACTTTACGTTTGCAAAATAATGGGAAACCAGCTTCTTTTGTTCCTGCCGGCCAAAGTACACAGATGATCATTGGCGCAACAGGGGAGAGTGATCTGCAGCTTTTATCGACAACGCAGAAATTATATCAGCAGTATGACTTGAAACGTGTGTTTTATTCTGCCTATGTTCCTTTGAATGAGGATTCTAATCTGCCAGCTCTTGGAACCGCACCGCCGCTTCTTCGGGAACACCGTCTGTATCAGGCAGACTGGCTGCTACGGTTTTACGGATTTAAGGCAGATGAATTACTTTCTGTAGATCAGCCGAATTTTAATACGATGCTTGATCCAAAGTGTGACTGGGCGTTACGTCACCTTGATATTTATCCAGTTGAGATCAATCGTGCTTCTTATGATGTGTTGCTTCGTGTTCCTGGAATTGGAACAAAGTCTGCATTTCGTATTGTGAAGGCACGCAAACATGGAACTCTTAATTTTGAGCATTTGAAGAAGATGGGGATTGTATTAAAACGTGCGAAGTATTTTATCACCTGCAGCGGGAAGATGATGTATCGGATACCGATTGAAGAAGATTTTATTACCAGGCAGCTGATTGGTGAGGATGGAAAGCAAAATTGGGAGATAGATCATCCAAAGACCTATCGACAGCTTTCTTTATTTGATGATTTTAATTTTCAATCTGAAGTCACTGTAGAAGATTCTTCGAAAACTTTGTTTGGACAGATGTAATTTTCGTTATTTTTTATTCTGGAGGCTATTATGACTGTTTTTACCTGTGAAGATAATTTTGATGCGATGATGACTTGTGTTTATGAGGCCTGGGCATCAAGACTTGGTCATTCCAATATTAAATTGAAGACAGAACCGATTGGGAATCTGGAATTATTCTGTGATTATCGGCATGTGGATGCTGATCCGGAGAAAACTGCCAGTGTCGTTCGTTCTATCAAGAGTAAGATTTCTTATCAGGCTTATATTATGATCTATGAAGCTGCAATGTCTGATGCCGAGGATAAATTAGATACGATTTATCATTTTATGGTTGCTGGATTCCATTATGGTGCTCATGTTGTGGATTTTCTTCAGGAACCTGTGGTTATGCGGATGTTTGAATTGAAACGTAAAGTTGGAAATGAAGCTCATTTTCATGTGGAATTTATCCGATTTGCGAATATGCCTGGAGATGTGTTGGTAAGTCATATTGAGCCAAAGAGTAATGTATTGACTCTGGTTGCACCACATTTTTTCCTGATCGTCTGCCTTCTGAAAACTGGATGATCATTGATGATAAACGCTTCATCGCTATTGTTCATCCTGCAGATCAAAATTATTATTTAACAATACTTTCAAAAGAAGAAATGGACCGGCTGTCCATTCAGACAGACGATCCGTTTATTGATCTATGGAAAGACTTTTTCAATACGATTGGGATTAAAGAACGAGAAAATGATCAGTGTCAGAGGAATCTGATGCCATTGTGGTATCGGAAACATATGACAGAATTTCAGTAATTTTCAGTTTTTATAATTGTTCTTCCCCTAAATATTTCATGAACGCTTCACACCCTTCGACTACATCTCTGTATGTATCGTCAAAATTCCCTGTATACCATGGATCTGCGATGTCTCTTGGATGTTTGGAATAGTCTAATAACAGATGAATCTTTCCATCTGGGTCACCACCTGTAATACGATTCATATTTCTTAGATTCCATGCATCCATACCGATAATATAATCGTATTCTTTGTAATCTTGTTTTGTCATCTGGATGGCACGGTGTTTTAGGACTGGGATTCCTTCCTGTCTTAGTTTATTTACCGTTCCATAATGTGGTGGATTACCGATTTCTTCTCTGCTCGTTGCAGCAGAGTCGATGTAAAATTTGTCTTTTAGTCCTTGATTGTTTACCATGTGTTGGAAAACAAATTGGGCCATTGTGCTTCGGCAGATATTGCCGTGGCAGATGAATAACACTTTTATCTTGCTCATTTTATCTCCTTATATCTTCTCAAAGCCTTGTAAATACTGGCTTTCCAGCATTCATACACGTCTCTTTGAAATCATATTCTACCTCCAAGGGGACGCAACATGATATTGTTAGTATATCACGTTGTCTCCACCTCGAACATCTCCTTTTTTATTTTTTCATCTTTTGAAATCTTATAGCTTTGCTATACATGATATTAAGTTGTTATTCAATATTTGGATTTCCAACGGATTAGCAGTTTGTTGTTAAATTTCTTACATCTTTCCACCATAAACAGGGAAAATTCCACTGTCACCATAGCTCTTAATTTTTTAAAATTCTTTAACAGTTCCATGTCTTCAGTACTAATTTGAAAATCTAATTGGGCATTACTCTTCATATGTTCAGGATTACCTGTTTTTGGCAAAGAAATTGCACCAAGCTGAAGCGTATATCTAATGCAGAGCTGTGGAATTTTCACTCAATTATTTAATACAATACTTCTATCAAACATTTCATTTACCTTCCTATTGTAATTTCCCATATTCTTCATCACTTACCGGTTCAAGCCATTCATTAGAACCATTTTCGCTCGGAACCTCTATTGCCAGATGAGAAAACCATTCATCCGGTACAGCACCATGCCAGTGTTTAACACCTGTAGGAATATTAATGCAGTCACCTGGCTTCATTTCTATAGCTTCGTTGCCTTCCTCCTGATAATATCCTCTTCCGGCAACGCATACCAGAATCTGTCCCCCGCACTTTTCGCATGATGAATATGCCAGTTATTTCTGCATCCAGGTTCGAATGTCACATTGAAAATTCCAACCTGAGAAGTGGAGATCGGTGCAAGAAAACTTCTGCCAGAAAAATACTGTGCAAACCCATTCATTTGGTGCACCGATTGGAAATACCATCTCTTTTGCATGCGCACGCATTGCATCCTCTTTGTATGGTAAAATCTCCTTCTCCCTGCCTCCCACACTTCCTTTGCAAGATTGAAAACAGCCCATGCTTTTGGCCAACCTGCATAGAATGCGACATGTGTGATCACTGCAGCAATCTCTTTTTGTGTTACACCATGATTTTTTGCATTTTGAAGATGATATTTTAAAGAAGAATCCGTAATTCCGGAAGCCATCAGAGCAACCACTGTGATGATACTTCTTGTCTTTACATCGATATCCTGATTATTCCAGTTTTCGCCGAAAAGTACATCATCGTTAAAATGTGCAAACTCTGGTGCAAATTCACCAAGTGCATTTCTTCCTGCTGTCTGTATTATTTTTCCCATTTTCTGTATACCTCCATAATACTGTTGTTTATAAAGAGTTTATCCAAGCACTGATTTCCTGTTTGGTTCCATGATTTAACAGTCTGCCCTCTGTAATAACTGCATCTGGTGCAGATGACTGCAATTCTTTCACAGTGTTCCCAAATCCACTTCCTCCGGATGTTGCAAAAAGCACAATCTTTTTACCACTGAAATCGTAAGCTTCTAAAAATGTATTGATGATTGTCGGAGCCACATACCACCAGATTGGGAATCCCAGAAGGATCTCGTCATAAGAACTCATATCCATCTCTTTTTTCATAATCGCCGGTCTATATTTTTTATCACTCATTTCCACACTGCTTCTGGATTTTTATTCATCCAGTCAAGATCAAGCTTTGTATATGGAACTTTCGGCTCAATCTCAAACAAATCCGCTTTTGCTTCCTCTGCGATCATCTGTGCTACTTTTTTGTTGTTCCGCTTGCACTGAAAAATGCCACTAATTTTTTACTCATAATAAAAAGCCCCTTTCTATACGTATTTTTCACAAAAAAATAGATGTATAAGATTTACATTCATCTTACACATCTATTTTAAGCTCTATCGCTTCATTATGTCTAATGCTTATATTGAATTTTGTTTTATGCCTGAAAAGCATTAATCTCCTCGATCATTTTACGGACTGCCAAAGAATATGGGATATTCCGTCGCCAGGCAATCACCGTACTAGTCTTGATTTCAGGAGAAATTCTTCGCTGTACAAGAATATCCTCTCGCCAATACTTTGCAGCACCCTCAATTGAAATTGGATACCCCAGTCCATTTGCCGCCATAACTCCGGCATTCGTTCCAAGATTACTCGTAAAAGCAATCTGTAATTTTGAAAAGTCTTTCCCAAACCAGTTGGCAAGTTCACTTTGAACGTTCATTCTTTCCGGCAGGATCAAGGGCTTTCCAATAAGATCTTCTTTTTTATAAACTCTTTTTCTGCCAGCGGATCATCCGGCCGCATTCCGACACACCAGTGATCGCAATCTGTGATCCGGATATAATCCAGCCCTTCGGTGTCCACCGGCTCCATGAATAATGCAATATCTACAAGTCCTTTGTTCATCATCTCATACACTGCATCTGCTGTTGCAGTATGCAATACAATCTGAACCAGCGGATATTTTTCTTTATATGTTTTACATATCTTCGCCAATGTCTCCACTGCTGCAAATTCACCGCATCCAATGGTTATCGTGCTCTCTACAACCTCTTCTTTTCCTTTCAGTTCCTCAAGCGTCCTTTCCTCAAGATTAAGAATCTCCAAGGCACGCCTTTTTAATAGAATCCCCTCATCAGTAAGCGAAATTTTCTTCCCGCTTCGAATAAATAATGTTATTCCCAGGTCCTCTTCAAATGCCGCCATTTGTCTGGATAGCGTTGGCTGGGTAATATGCAATTGTTCTGCTGCTTTTGTAAAGCTCTGTTCTTTTGCTACTGTTAAAAAATAGCGTAATAATCTTAATTCCATATCTTTATATTCCTACAAATTTTTCTTGTAACCATTCTATCATGTTGCATCCCAAACATCATCTATATTTACATGTAATATCTGCACAAAATACCGTGGTTTATTTTCGCATAATATCATCCGCAAAAGGTGTAAAAATGGATTACAAATCAACTGCATACCACATCACATTTTTCCAACTTGTCATATCGCACTATCCCCTTTTACTTTTAATACGTAGTCCTAAAATAATCCAAATATGCTTTATATTTATCTTGTGCTGTCAGACAGGTATCTGTCAGATATCCTTTTTCGTTGTCACATTCCTTCAATCCACGATAATAGAACATCTTCAAATTGTCCTCAATGATGAACGGAACAATATTGTATTTCAGACACTCCTTAAACATAATCAATCTGCCCACACGACCGTTTCCATCTTGAAATGGATGAATCCGCTCAAACTTCACATGGAAGTCCAGAATATCCTCAAAGGTCTTTTCTTCTTTGGTGCTGTATTCCGTCAGCAAGGCTTTCATTTTATCGGCAACTTTTTCCGGAAGGGCTGTATCCCTGCCGCCAACTTCATTTGGAAGTTTCTTATAATCACCAACAGCAAACCAATCTTTTCTGGAATCGCTGGTGCCATTCTTCAAAACCAAGTGAAGTTCTTTGATGAACTTCTCCGTCAAAGCTACTTTTGCATCATCAATAATCATGTCAATGCAACGGAAGTGATTTGCTGTTTCAGCAACTAAAAGGTATTTCATCTACAATCCTCCATCACAAACCATAACCCAAATTCAAAACATACTAATCTACTAACTAGTATATCACATTATCGGTAAAAGCATCATCAGTTTTACCCATAGTACCATTTTTTAGCCGATATAACGACTGTCTCCTTATTACTTCTGATAATATCGACAATAATTTATCAACCTGGATTGGCTTTGCTATATGTCCATTCATTCCAGCTGCAATAGCATCTCTCTTATCTTCTTCAAATGCATTTGCTGTCATTGCAATAATCGGTATACTCGCTTTATCCTTATCTGACAATCTTGTCTTATTGCTTTATCCTTCAACTCGTCTGCATTTCCTGTAAGAAATGATCCATATGCTCTTCCAGTAGTTTTTATCACATGGCTCTTGTCTTCTGCTCCATCATATATGCTGTAAAGCAAAAATAGGTCCATAAAAATCAAGTGCTGTCTGTCTGGCTTTTCCTGCATCGCCTAACATTCCTGAAAACAAAGCTTCCATATATGTTAATGGTCCGCTAGCAAGATAATTCTGATATAACTGTGCCATCTGTGGTTCCCTGTACTGTTCCAATGTCAGCATCTTACGAAAACAGCTTGAAAACTCTTCCTCTGTCCAATGAAGAAACTGCACCTTTGTGAACTGTTTAATCTTATCAAATGCCATTTCTTTATATTCAGCTATAACCTTTTCCAGATCACCCTCCGGTATTTCATACTGCTTTACTCTCTCAATATCCAATGCATTCATTTTTTCAATAATACTGTCCAATATCTCCTGCTTGCTTTTATAATGCTTATACAATGCAGCCTTGGTCACTCCAAGTTTTGAAGCAATATCATTCATGGATGTTCCCATATATCCACTCTGTGCAAATAACTTCAGGGCTTCTTCCAATATTTTTTCCTTTGTGTTCTTTTCTTTACTTTCCATATATATCTCCTAATTTAAATCCGTTATCAAGTTACCTTTTGGTTACTTTAATTATAGTTACCTGTCCGATGACACTGTAACAATATAATAAATAATTCCAAATACAGCTATACTTCCCAGCATAATACCAATCATCTGATTTACACTTACCACATTTTCATGAAATACCGGATTGCAATCAAGAGTTCTTTTTATTACATCAACCATTTCACCAGGATAATGTTTTCTCTCCATCTCCACGAATACTCCGTGAAGCATATGATTCTTAATCAATGAAGTGGCATATGTACTTGGAAGATAAGACAGCACCTTCTGAAGACCTGCACCAAAATTCGAAATCGGCATATAAGCACCACATATAAAACCGATATCCTGCACTGACAATTGTACCTACAGCCGAAAGCTGTCCCTGTGTTGTTAATGGAAAGCTAATGATACTTGAAAAGCGTACTTCCAAACAGGACGAGCAATATCATATCAAATAGAACCCATAATACATCTGCTGTATTCATATACCATCCCATTTTAAGTAAATATCCCAGACATAATACAAACGCAAGTCCATTGACCATCAATGAATTAGCTACTGTTGACAGAAAATATCCCAAATAAATTTTTCCACTGCTGACAGGTGAAACATCAAAGTCCTTCCTTGTTCCATTTGCCTTGTCCTGCACCATAGTCAGATTCACACAAAATGTTACAGTAATACAACTTACTGCCATAAGTGATGCTGTCAGCTGTGCTGCTACTGTTCCATTAATGAGCTTATCCGAAATTGTGATCACATCCGGAATCGCTGCTGTAAAAGAATCTCTGAAAACCTTTGCAAGAAACGTAGCATACAGAACAATCAGAATGACGGGTGTGATCATTGATGTAAACAACATCCCTTTATCTTTAAAAAACAGTTTCCTATTCCTGTTCATTAACGCCAATACTGTTCTCATTAATGCTCACCTCCAAGCTTCTTCCCTGTGACTGCAAGAAATACATCATCCATACCGCCTTTTACTACTTCATAATCCATGAATAGGTCCTGATGCTCTACAATAAGCTTCGTAGCTTCCTTCGTATTTCTTACTTTTATCTGATATCCGTCACGTATTTTTTATATTCTCTGTTCAATGACTTTATTTCATCTTCGGAAACACCATAAACAGACACTATATCCTGTACATAATCATTCTTAAGTTCAAACGGTGTACCTTCTGCGGCAACACTTCCTTTGTCAAGAATCACAACATAACCAGCATTGGCAGCCTCTTCCATATAATGTGTAGTCAAAAATACTGTCATATTTTCTGTTTTCTGAAGCTTCTCGATAACATTCCAGATTAACTG
>ENA-OQOA01000330-OQOA01000330.1-human-gut-metagenome-genome-assembly--contig:-NODE-330-length-22291-cov-4.000361_pt1 | contig 22291 bp, 24 predicted proteins | sample MGYA00242633_ERZ504888 | MGnify/ENA primary metagenome ERZ504888 (study PRJEB26092, sample SAMD00036372) | human gut metagenome | host: Homo sapiens | study: EMG produced TPA metagenomics assembly of...
CTCCTTATGCTATATAAAATAGAATATCTGATATAGAAAATAACGTTTGTATATCAATGTGTGAATCAGTATAATACGACTGGGTCAAAAAATCAATATAAAAGTCCTGACAATAGGACGGAGACCAAAAGGGAAGGGAGATTACCGAATATGACAACAGCAAATAAGACAATTAAGATTAATGACGTAGAGGCAGCAAGAAACTGGTCTGTGCGGCAGTCAGATGTCCATTTGATATTGACATTGTATCTAAAGGAAAAATTTTTATTGATGCCAAATCTATTCTCGGAGTATTAAGCCTTGATGTGGAAGAACCTCTGGAACTTAAATATGATGGTTATGATGAGGATTTTGAATCAGTGATCGCAGGTCTGGCATGTTAAGATTAAAGAAAGGAATTCGCAGGTGCAGATGACATCTACAAATCTTCTATATATTTATGTGATTATCATTAATGTAGTCACATTTTTTATCTATGGCTTGGATAAAAGCAGGGCAAAAGCCGGACAGTGGCGCATACCGGAAGCGCAGCTGATATTTCTGGCGGTGATCGGAGGGTCGGTGGGAGCTCTGGCCGGTATGAAGGTATTTCATCATAAAACAAGAAAGCCGAAATTTAAGACAGGAGTTCCGGCGATACTGATTATTCAACTAATTATTTATTTTCTGTTTTCGGGAAATGAGGGGATTATTCTGCGCTTATAGCAATTCTTATAAATAACGCATATTGATTTTAGCTCATCAGAGCGTGAAATCCTGTGTCAGTAAAGCGGATATATTGTCCGCTTTCTTTTTTTGCCCGAATAAAATTGATTGTTACAGAGAATGAGGTATGTTATGCTACTCTTATATGAGAATTGCGGGATCTGCAAAGTAGCGGAGTAATTCGTAGATACCAAGTCAGGGGAAAGACATCTTTTAACCCTGATATTATATGAAAAGCTGCCTGTTAAATGAAAGAAGGGCAGAAAAATAATACATGACAAAATATAAGAGAGCAGGTGAAAAATATTGGAACAGGAAATTCAGGAGGCAAAAAGTTTATATTACAGCTATAAGCAGTATTTTTCAGACTATCTTCCGGCTTTGACGAAACTGGGGCTGAAAGTAGTAATGGCATTGCTGGTATTTGTGGGCGGGCGCAAAGTGATCCAGTGGTTTGTTTCTTTCATAAAGAAGTCCATGGAGCGTGCGTCTGTAGACAAAGGTGTGATCCAGTTTACAGGGTCGCTGTTGAGAATTGTACTTTACATTTTGCTGGTATTTAGTATTGCCACTCATTTTGGTGTAAGAGAATCCTCTATTGCAGCACTGCTTGGTACTGCCGGTGTAACGGTAGGTCTTGCATTGCAGGGTGGCCTTGCAAATATCGCAGGCGGGATCATGCTTCTGATCTTCAAACCATTTCAGGTGGGGGATTATATCATTATCGCACAGCAGAATGGGTGCGAAGGAACTGTATACAAAATAGAAATCTGTTATACAACTCTGATTTCCATAGATAACAAACACATTGTAATCCCAAATGGAACGCTGTCCGGCAGCATTATTACAAATGTAACTGCCAGAGATCTTCGTAAGCTGGAGATCAAAGTAGGAATTTCTTATGATTCAGACATTAAGAAAGCAAAAGCAATCCTGGAAGAAATCCTTCATAATGATGAAGATACGAAAGACGACCAGGGAATGGTGGTGTTTGTAGATGAGCTTGGAGAGAGCGCAGTGGTCATGGGCCTGCGTGTGTGGGTGGCTACGGAGAAATACTGGCCTGCCAGGTGGCGGCTTAATGAACTGATCAAAGAAGCATTTGATGCAAACGGAATTGAAATCCCGTACAATCAGTTACAGGTTCATGTGAAGAAACAGATATGATAACAACATAAGTCCTCTGAACCAACTATAAGGTTTAGAGGATTTATTGTTTGTACAGATTATAGCCAAATAATACCAAACAAGAATAAATAATCCTTGATCGATAGTGATTTATACCAATTTTACTGTCAGATATTGGTATAATACCACCAAAATAATATAAAATACGACAAAATAATTGACAATGCGACAACAGATTGCTATACTGGAGTCAAGTTAAACAACTAAGTGTTTTTATGAAGATGCAAAGGCGCATGTAAGTAAATGGATTGCTGCACGATTTTTATACATTGCAAAGACGCAAAAATATAAAAACACTTTTTTTGTACCCAAAATTAACTTCGTGATTGTAACTAAGTAACAATGTACAGAAAGAAAAGGAGAGAAAACTATGAAAATGTACAAAAAAGTTATGGCAGCAGCTCTTGCAGGAGTAATGACAGTTTCCATGTCCGCTACAGCATTTGCAGCAGATGATGACGGCTATATTCTCAAAGCCACAAATGAAGATTCCAAATCATCCGACAATGATCTGGTGATCGCAATCGAAGGAAGCGTAAGCTCCATGGATCCGGCAAACATTCCGGATACAAACGCAATCTCTGCTACACGTGGTGTATACGAGACACTGGTTTCTTTTGATGAGAACCAGGAATTAACAGGCAAACTTGCTGAATCATGGGAAGTTTCCGATGACTCTCTTACTTATACTTTCAAACTTCGTCAGGGCGTTAAATTCCAGGACGGAACAGACTTCAATGCAGCAGCAGTTAAAGCAAACTACGATCGTGTAGTTAACAAAGACAACAACCTTCGTCAGAGAAGAACATTTATCGTAACTAACGAAGACGGATCTGAAACACCTCGTGTAGACAGCATTGAAACACCGGATGATTACACACTGGTTATCAAACTGACACAGGCATGGGCACCATTTATCAACCGTCTGACACAGTTCTGTATCATCAGCCCTGCAGCTCTTGAAGAGTATGGCAATGATATCATGAACCATCCATGCGGAACCGGCCCATATGTATGTACAGAATGGGAAGAGGGAGACCACACAAGCTTTAAGCGCAATGATGATTATTGGGGAGACAAACCGGGCGTTGACACTGTAACAATCAAAGAGGTTCCGGAAGCAGGTGCACGTACAGCTATGCTTCAGACAGGTGAAGCAGACTTCATCTATCCTACACCGTCTGACCAGATCGAAGCAATCAAAGGAACAGACGATGTAAATATCCTTACAACAGACTCTAACATCATGAGATATGTAACTCTGAACATGGATCTGGAACAGCTTTCTGATGTAAAAGTACGTCAGGCTATGAACTATGCGATTGACAAAGATGCATACATCCAGTTAATGTATTCCGGATACGGAAAACCGGCTACATCTGTAGTTCCATCTATCATCGGCGGATATGAAGAGCAGGAAGCTTACACATATGATGTAGACAAAGCAAAAGAACTTATGAAAGAAGCCGGATACGAAGACGGATTCAAACTGACTCTGTGGGGTGATAACACAACACAGGAAATCAAAGGTATGACATTTATTTCCCAGCAGCTTGCTCAGATCGGTATCGAAGTTGACGTTCAGCCAATGGAGCCTGCAACTGTAAGTGACAAGATTTATGTTGACAAAGAAGATGCCGAGATCAATATGTGGTATGTAAACTGGTCTGCATCTGACTTCACAATGGATGGTTCTTTACGTTCCCTGCTTTACAGCACAATGTGCCCTCCTACAAGTGCAAACACAGCATACTTCAACGATGCTGATTTTGATAAAGATATGGATGAAGGTCTTGCAACAGCTAACGAAGAAGAACAGGCTAAATACTATAGCGATGCTCAGAAGATCGCATGGGAAGCATGCCCATGGTTATTCCTTGGCAATGACCAGATCATCTATTCTACAAAATCTTATCTGTCTGGCGTATATGTATCTCCGGATGGAGCATTTAACTTCGCAAATGCAACTTTAGCACAGTAGTAATTTGTTTGAGAACAGGCTGCGAAGAACATAAATCTGGCTGCCTGATCTGAAATTGCAGCAATTCCATAAAAATACTGCCGATACAGCAGTGTGAATACAGGACAAAGATGTTCAAACCGAAGAACTGCCATAAGATTTACTATGGCAGTTCTCCGACTATAAAGCATCAAATATGAACAACAGGTAAGAAAATGATAAGGAGGAAAAATATGGGACGTTATTTAGGTAAACGTTTGATAAGCACGATCCCGCTGCTTCTGGTTATCTCATTCGTAGTATTTATGTTTATCCATATGATTCCCGGTGATCCGGCAAGACTGGTAGCCGGTCAGGATGCAACAAAGGAAGATGTGGCAGTTGTACGTGAACAGCTGGGACTGGATGAGCCACTACTTGTACAGTATGGCAAATATATGAAAGGTCTTTTTACAGGAGATCTGGGAAACTCTATCAAAAACGGTAAAACCGTAGCAGAGACAATCGCACCAAGACTGAAACCAACTATCATGCTGACATTCTCATCCATGATATGGGCTGCGATCATCGGTATTGCAATCGGTATCATCGCTGCCGTATTTCATGGCAGAATTCTTGATTATGTAGGTATGATCATAGCAATCGCAGGTATATCTGTTCCAAGTTTCTGGTTAGGTCTGGAATTAATCCAGCTTTTCTCAGTAAGCCTGGGATGGCTTCCGACCAGTGGACTGGAAACCTGGAAGAGCTATATTCTTCCATCACTTACAATGGGAGCAGGAATCATGGCCGTACTTGCCAGATTTTCCAGATCTTCCATGCTTGAGACCATGCGTGAGGACTATGTGCGTACCGCACGCGCCAAAGGTCTTTCTGAATCACTGGTTGTTATGCGCCATGCATTTAAGAACTCTCTGATCGAGATCGTAACAGTAGCCGGACTTCAGATCGGTGGTCTCCTTTCCGGATCTGTTATGGCAGAGACAGTATTCTCCATTCCCGGACTTGGACGTCTTCTGGTAGACTCCATCCAGATGAGAGATTACAAAGTTGTTCAGGCATTACTTCTGTTCTTTGCTACAGAATATATCCTGATCAACCTGATTGTAGATGTTCTTTATGGCGTGATTAACCCAAGAGTACGTTATGAGTAGAGGAGGAGAGAAGATGGCAGATAAGAACACAACATCAAACATTAACCTTGCTGCTGCCGAAGAACTCCCTAAGGCACAGAGCAAGTTCAAAGAATTTATCAAGAAATTCATGAAGAGAAAAACAGCAGTGATTTCTCTGGCATTTATAGTATTTATTATCTTAATGGCAATCATCGGACCGTATGTAGTTCCGTATGATCCACAGGCACCGGATTACACAGCTATGATGCAGGGACCAAGCGCAGCCCATATCTGGGGAACCAATGAATACGGACAGGATGTTTTCTCCCGTCTGATGGTTGGTACCAGACTTTCTCTTACATGCGCGCTGACAGCGACGATTATTGGTACGGCTATCGGTGTTGTTCTCGGACTGATCGCAGGTTTCTACGGCGGAATTATCGATGCCCTGATTATGAGATGCTGTGATGTACTTTTCGCTTTCCCTGATATCCTGCTGGCTATCGCAGTCGTTGCCATCATCGGACAGGGTATGGTAAACGTTATGATCGCAGTTGCGGTATTTACAGTGCCGTCCTTCGCACGAATCATACGAAGCGCGACGATTTCCGTAAAGCAGGCTCCTTATGTAGAGGTTGCCCGTTCCCTGGGATGCTCAAACACAAGAATCCTGTTTGTACATATTTTCCCTGGTACGATCCAGTCTATGATCGTTAACTTTACCATGCGTGTAGGTACTGCGATCCTTGCTGCATCATCCTTAAGCTTCCTGGGATTCGGTGCAAATGTTACAGAGCCTGACTGGGGTTCCATGCTTTCCACAGGACGTAACTATCTGAATACAGCTCCTCATATGGTACTGTTCCCTGGTATTCTGATCTTCCTTACAGTTCTGGCATTCAACCTGCTGGGCGACGGTCTCAGAGATACCCTGGATCCAAAGATGAACTAGGAGGAAGAAACCATGGCAGAAAAATTATTAGAAGTAAAAAACCTCCGTACGGAGTTTAAAAGAGATAAAACATGGGTGACAGCAGTTAATAATGTAAGTTTCTCCATTCAGCCGGGTGAGATTCTTGGTCTGGTAGGAGAGTCCGGATGCGGTAAATCCGTAACTTCCCTCTCCATTATGAAACTTCTGGCACGAAACAGTAAGATTTCCAACGGTGAGATCCTGCTTAATGGCAAGGATCTTCTCAAAGAAGATAAAAAAGGCATGAGAAAGATCAGAGGACGTGAAGTTGCCATGATCTTTCAGGAGCCGATGAACTCTCTGAACCCATGTATGAGAATTGAGAAACAGTTGACAGAAGCAATCCTGCTCCATAACAATTTTTCAAAAGAAGAAGCGCACAACAGAGCATTCGAAGTACTGAAATCAGTAGGTATCCCTGAACCGGATATGACATTAAAGAGTTATCCGCACCAGCTTTCAGGCGGTATGTGCCAGCGTGTTATGATTGCTATGGCAATGTCCTGTGAGCCGGAGCTTCTTATTGCGGATGAGCCGACTACAGCCCTTGACGTTACCATTCAGGCACAGATCCTGGAGCTGATGGAGGACATCAGGGCAAAGAAGAATACAGGTATTCTGATGATCACACATGACCTTGGTGTTGTTGCTGAAATGTGTTCCAGAGTTGTTGTTATGTATGCCGGCCGAATTGTAGAAGAAGCGCCTGTGCAGGAACTTTTTGCAGATCCGAAACATCCATATACACAGGGGCTGATTGGTTCTGTACCGAAACTTGGAAGTGGTGTGGAATCTCTTCCGTCTATTCCGGGAAGCGTACCGGATCTGTCCGTAATGCCGAAAGGATGTAAGTTTGCACCGAGATGTAAATATGCAATGGATATCTGTCATCAGCAGGAACCGGAGCTTGCAGATATCAACGAAGCAGGTACCAGAAAATGTAGATGTCATCTGCTCAACAAAACTGGAAAGGAGGCGTAACCTGTGAGCGAGCCGTTATTATCAGTAAAGAATATGAAGAAAACATTCCAGGCAAACGGAGGAATGTTCAGCAAAAAGAAATTTGTCCATGCTGTAAATGATGTATCATTCGATATCTATCCGGGTGAAACTTTCTCTCTGGTAGGTGAGTCCGGATGCGGGAAATCTACGACAGGTAAACTGATCGATCATCTGATCACACCGGATTCCGGTGAGATCTGGTTTGAAGGAAAAGAAATCTCCAGACTTTCCGAGAAAGAAATGCGTCCGCTGCGTTCTGATATTCAGATGGTTTTCCAGGATCCATATGGTTCCCTGAATCCGAGAATGAAAGTTCAGGATCTTATCGGTGAGCCACTTCTGATTCACACAAATATGAGTGCAGGAGAGCGCCTTAAGAAAGTACATGAACTTCTCGGCACTGTAGGATTAAGCCCGTCTCATGGAGAGCGTTACCCGCATGAATTCTCCGGTGGTCAGCGTCAGCGTATCGGAATTGCCAGAGCACTGACTGTACAGCCAAAGCTTATCATCGCAGATGAGCCGGTATCTGCCCTTGATGTTTCTATCCAAGCGCAGGTATTAAATCTTCTGCAGCAGTTACAGAAAGACTTTAATCTTACCTATCTGTTCATTTCCCATGACCTGAGTGTCGTTGAGATGATTTCAGACAGGATCGGTGTTATGTATCTGGGTACGATCGTAGAGACAGCTCCGAAGAAAGAACTGTATGCAAACCCGAGACATCCATATACAAGAGCACTTCTTTCCGCAGTTCCGATCCCGGATCCGGAAGTGAAGAAAGAGCGTATTACATTAAAAGGTGATCTTCCAAGTCCGAGTAATCCGCCAAGCGGATGTCTGTTCCATACACGCTGCCCACATTGTACAGAAAAATGTAAGACACAGGTGCCGACACCTGTTGAAATTGCACCGGGTCATATTGTAAAATGTCATTATCCGGAACTTACAGAATAGGAATTCCGAAATAACAATATTACACCTGAAGATGAACAGTGAAGAAAACAGGATTCACTGAGAGATACAGGTCATCATGAATGGATGAGGAAAGAGGGGCTATGTTTACTGAGGAAAGACAAAGCGCAATAGAGAAATGTCTTCGTGAAAACGGAAAAGTCAAGGTTAAGGAATTGAGTGAAATGTTTCAGGTCACAGAAGACTGTATCCGAAAAGATCTTAAGATTCTTGAAAACGCCGGTAAGTTAAAGAGAACCTACGGCGGCGCAATCCTTTCACAGGATTATCCGCTGAAGAGAGACGTAGTAGACAGACGCCAGTTTAACCTTGACAAAAAGAGAACAATTGCAGCCAAAGCATTTAAACTGATTAAGAATAACGAAACGATTTTCCTTGATATTTCTACCACAAATATCGAGCTGGCAAAGCTTTTTGCCACGTCAAATATGCGTGTGGTAGTGGTGAGCAATATGATAGATATCCTGCAGATCCTTGCCACAAATCCGTCCATTACTGCAATCGGTACAGGGGGAACAATGTACCAGACAGTAAACGGATTTATGGGAGCTGCAACGATAGAAGTGATCAAACAGTATAGCTTTGACCGTGCATTTATAGGAAGCTGCGGTGTGGATATGACTGATTGTGCAATTACTACATTGGGGGTAGAGGACGGATTGACAAAGAAAGCAGCCGTGCACAGCAGCAGACATAAATATGTTGTTATGGAAAGGGATAAATTCTATTTCAATGATTCCTATAAATATGCATACTTCGATGATATCAGCGGAATTGTTACGGATGAATTTCCAGATGATACGATCGTGAGTACACTGGAGAGAGCCGGGGTGAAATTGTTCTGATGCAGGTAAGTCTTCGGGGGACTTATCTAATCTGGTTAAATCAGTCAGCAGAAAGGATGATCTGTCTGGCTTAAAATGAAAAAAGATGGAGGCAAGTACGTGAAAGAATATATTTTGGAAGCCTGTGTAGATTCTGTAGAATCTGCTATGGCAGCGGTTGAAGGAGGCGCAGACAGACTGGAACTTTGCGGTAACCTGATCATCGGCGGAACCACTCCGGGACCGTGGCTTTTTGATGAAATAAGAAAGCGTTCGGATATCAGGATCCATGCTTTGATCCGTCCGCGTTTTGGAGATTTCTGCTATACAGATGCAGAATTTTCCATGATAAAGCATGCAGTGGAAGATTTCAGGAAAATGGGTGCCGAAGGTGTTGTATTTGGGGTGCTGAGGCCGGATGGCACATTAAACATGGAACAGATGAAAGAGCTGATGGAGGCGGCAGGGGGATATGTCGGTGACTCTTCACAGAGCTTTTGATGTATGTGTGGATCCAATAGAAACAATGGAACAGGCAATCTCACTGGGAATCAATACGATCCTTACTTCAGGTCAGCGTAATGTATGTCTGCAGGGGGCAGATCTGCTGAAGGAACTGGTAGAGAAGAGTCAGGGACGTATCACAATCCAGGCAGGAAGCGGCGTGGGAGCAGAAGTGATCCGCCAGCTTTATCCGCTTACAGGAGTCAGGGCTTATCATATGACCGGAAAGAGAGTCTTTGACAGTGAGATGCAGTTTCGCAAGGATGGAGTCAATATGGGACTTCCGATGCTGAGCGAATATGAGATATGGCGTACGGATGTAGATAATATCCGTGCCGCAAAGAAAGTTCTGGAGGAATTATAATGGCAGAACCGAGAGTTTTTTTAAAAGAGAACAGGGGCCGAATTGAAGAGAACTACCTGGAGCAGGCAAAAAACCTGCCCCGGGTTTTTGCGCCTGTAGACGAAAAATTACAGAAATGTACAGAGGAAGTGGCACTTGCATGTAAATATTTATATGCGTTTATGCCGTACAGTGACATTGGCAATTATCCGTTTGAAGTATTTCTGGACTATGCGGAGAATGGTGTGAGGCTCTGGAAAGAGAATCCGCAGGTCGCAGACCTTCCTGAAGAAATCTTCCTGAATTATGTGCTGTTTCACAGAGTAAATGAGGAGGAGATCGCACAGTGCAGAACTTATTTCCGTACAGAGATCGGAAGCAGAATACAGGGAATGAACTTCAGAGAAGCAGCGTTGGAAGTGAATTACTGGTGTGCCGAAGAAGCTACTTATCATTGTACAGATGACCGTACTTTATCTGCGATTTCTGTATACCGCAGAGGAAATGGCAGATGTGGTGAAGAGTCTGTATTCACTGTAAATGCACTGCGAAGCGTAGGCGTACCTGCCCGTCAGGTATATGCGCCGAAGTGGTCTCACTGCGATGACAATCACGCCTGGGTAGAGATCTGGTGTGACGGTAAATGGTACTTCCTCGGAGCCTGTGAGCCCGAAGAAATCCTGAATAAAGGATGGTTTACAAACGCTTCTTCCAGAGCAATGATGATCCATTCACGTGTGTTTGACACCAAAATCCCGGAAGGTGAGGTGATCGGCACAGATGGTATGGTGACCATGCTGAATGAATTGAAGAGGTATGCAGTAACCAAAGAAATTACAGTAACAGTAAAGGATGCGCAGGGGTTACCCTCAGAGGGAGCTGAGGTTTCCTTTGAGGTGCTGAACTATTCAGAGTATGCACCGATCGCAGAGAAGAAAACAGACAGTAAGGGAACTGCCAGACTGACAACAGGACTTGGAAGTCTGCATATTTCCGCAAGAATGTGTTCTGACGGCGAGTGGTTCTATGCGGAAACAGTTATGAACACTGAGAAAGAAGATAACTGTGAACTTTGTCTGGTATCGCAGGATAAAAGAAATGACGGCGAATCAGAAAAGTGGACAGCAGCAGATATATTTGCTCCTCATGATGCACCTGTAAACACAGACATGCCGACTTTAGAACAGAAGGCGAAGGGAAATAAGCGTCTGACAGCAGCCAATGCACACAGAGAGCAGAAAGTAAGAAACTGGTCAAATCCGGAATGTGAACGTTTCCTGGAAAAAAGGTAAACAGGATAGAAGAAGCCATTGCTGCCTCATACAGAGAAGATCTCCTGAGGGTTCTCACAGAGAAAGACAGAACTGACTGTATCAGTGACGTTCTGGAGGAACACCTGGAGCTGGCAATCCCATATCATGGTATGATGAAAAAGGATACCTTTGTATCTTATGTGTTAAATCCAAGAGTAGATGATGAAGTTCTTCAGAAATACAGAAGAGAGATTAAGAAGCATTTTTCCAGAACTGAGAAACAGGAGCTGAGAGATGATCCTTCCAGAATCTGGAATCTGATCGAGAAGGCAATTGTTTCCAGACCGGAGAAAGAGCGTTCCAGTGTGATCACAACACCGGCAGGATGCATAAGGACCTGTACAGGAAGCTTCCTGTCAAAGAAAATCCTGTTTGTTGCAATAGCGAGAACCCTTGGAGTAGCGGCAAGACTGAATCCACATGATCGTTCTATGGAATATATGAAAAACGGAAGATTTGTTCCTGTGCTTGCAAGAACAGAGAAGAACTGTACTCTGATCCTGAAAGCAGGAGAGACTGTACAGTGGAAATATTTCCAGAACTGGAGTATTGCAAAACTGGAGAATGGAAGATATACATCACTGAAACTGGGAGCAGAGAATTTCGAAGATCAGATCCTGAATCTGCCGTTGGAATCCGGAAACTACAGGATTCTTACTTCAAACAGACTTCCAAATGGAAATATGTTTGCAAATGAATATCATTTTGAAATTCAGCCCGGAGAGACAAAGGAGATCGAGTTGGTACTCAGGGAAGCAGATCTGGAGGATATGCTGGAGAATATTTCCATGCCGGAATTCATGCTGAAAACTGAGGATGGTACAGAAGTGAAAGCATCTGATCTTACAGCAGACGGAAAACATATCCTTATGTTTCTGGAAGAAGAAAAAGAGCCTACTGAGCATATCTTAAATGAAATGATGGAGCAGGAAGAGGCTTTCGCAGGATATGCAGAGCAGATTATTTTTGTAGTGAGAAGCAAAGAAGCACTGGAGACACCGACACTGTCCAAAGCACTTGCAAAGTTAAAAAATATTCAGATTTATTATGATGATTTCTCAGAGATTATCAATACTCTGGGAAGGCGTATGTACGTAGATCCGGACAAACTTCCGCTGATTATTGTGACGAATGGAACCCTGAATGGGATTTATGCGACCAGCGGTTACAATGTAGGAACCGGGGATATGCTGCTTAGATTAATGTAACAGAGCGATAAATAAGATGCCCGGAGATGACACCTGTGAGCATCTTCTGGTATTGCCGGATTACATTATTGTATAGATGTAAAGGATTGGATATTGAATTTGCATTTACATAAAGGAGATAAAAATCATGTATCAGTTTAACAGAAAAGAATATGAAGAACGTATGAAATGGTATCAGGATGCCCGTTTCGGAATGTTTATCCACTGGGGATTATATTCTATTCCTGCAAGAGGAGAATGGGTACGCAGTACAGAGGAGATGCCTGAGGAAGAATACCTTCCGTTTATGAAAGAATTTGATGCCAGAGACTATAATCCGAAACAGTGGGCAAAAGAGGCAAAGGCAGCAGGTATGAAATATGTGGTTCTGACTGCAAAACACCATGATGGTTTCTGTTTATTTGACAGTAAATACACAGATTATAAAGTTACCAATACACCTGCAGGAAGAGATCTGATCAAAGAATATGTGGAAGCTCTTCGCGAAGAAGGTCTGAAAGTCGGTCTGTATTTCACCTTACTTGACTGGCATCATCCGGACTATCCTCATTACGGAGACCGCATCCATCCTATGAGAAACCATCCGGAATGCAGTAATGAAAACAGAGATTTTTCTCGTTATATAGAGTATATGTACAATCAGGTGGAAGAGGTCTGCACAAATTATGGAAAAATCGATATTATGTGGTTTGACTTTTCCTATGACGATATGCGAGGCGAGAAATGGGGAGCAACCAGACTGATAGATATGGTCCGCAGATTACAGCCGGGAATCATCATTGATAACCGTCTGGAAGTCAGTGGTGAGGGAAGAGGATCTCTGTATGAATGCGATCCGACACCGTATCATGGCGATTTTATAAGCCCGGAACAGATCATCCCGCCGGAAGGAATCTGCGACAAAGAAGGGAATCCGATGGTATGGGAAGCATGCTTCACCATGAACAATAACTGGGGCTACTGCGCAAATGACCACTATTACAAACCTGCTTCCATGCTGATCAAGAAGCTGGTAGAGTGCGTTTCCAAAGGTGGAAATATGATTTTGAACGTAGGACCTGATGCGAAAGGTAAATTCCCGAAAGAGTCCTCTGCGATTCTGTCGGAAATCGGACGCTGGATGGATAAGAACCATGACAGTATCTATGGATGCGCTCCGGCAGCAGATATCCCGAAACCGGATTACGGACGTATCACCAGAAATGGAAACAAGTATTATGTCCATATTTATGAGAATACATTAGGACCACTGCCGCTGATCGGATTTGATAAGAATAAGATTGTGAAAGTACGTGCCCTGGATGACGGACATGAAGTGCCGATCTCTACTTTATGGGTACACAGCGATTATCCGGATATCGCATTTGTTGACCTTGGTCCGGATCCTGTACTGCCGGATCCTGTAGACTATGTGCTGGAAGTGGAGATGGCTGAATAAAGATATAGAATACAAAAAGCTGCCGTATGGCAGCTTTTTTGTATTTCTTAACCGAACTGAGATGCAGGTGTCTGCCTGGTTCAGCATCGGTTTCTCTTGTTTACGAAATAATTCAGAATCCCACCGCCTACGATAATAACAAGTGCAACAGCAACAACACGTTTCGCTGCTTCCTGCGGCATCTGGCTTTTGGAACCGATGGAATCGGAATAGAAAGTCAGGGTATAATTGATCTCATGAGGGGTACCCCATGGCGGTAGTGTCTGCGATTACCGGCATGCTCTCATCCATAATGGTAACCGGGATCTGGAATTCAGAATTCGTTCCTTCCTCATTGACAGGGAGATATTTTTTACCGTCAACGATCATGTAGTCATAATTAGAACTGCTCCACTGGATATCGGCAGTTACTTCGCCGTTTTTTACGGTGATCAAAGTCGGTGAAGTGACACTGGCTTTGCCGCTCCCGCCCTCCAGCTCTACCTGGATGGAATACTCCCCATCTTCTTTATCAAGAGTGAAAAGCCTGTGCAGCAGGAACAGAAGTCCATACTGACAGACAGCAGATCAAAGCTGCCAGAACTGCAAAAATCTTTCTCATATTTCTTTCCTCACTTAAATTCGATAATTTTCATCATCCCACAATTGAAATTAATTGTCAATACTTTGTTGAAAAAGTTATCCTGTTTTAGTATAATAAAAAGTACTGTCCGCACGCAACATCATTGAGAACGTAGTGAACAGTGAGCACAATAAATGAATATCTGTGAATTGCTTTGCTGCGAAGCAGCTCCTGCAATTCTGATATCATAAAAATGTATATGCAAATCACAGGAGGATATGGTAATGAGAGGAATTTTATACGGAGTAGGAGTTGGCCCCGGAGATCCGGAACTTATGACATTAAAGGCAGTGCGCCTGATCAAAGAGAATGATATTATTGCAGTACCGGGCGCAGAGGTGCGTGAAACAGTTGCATATAAGATCGCAGTACAGGCAGTACCTGAGCTTGCAGACAAAGAACTCCTGCCAATCTATATGCCAATGACACACGATAAGGCAGAACTGGAACTGAACCATGAAAAAGGAGCCAAGGCGCTGGAAGCAGCACTTGATACAGGTAAGAATGTAGTATTTCTGACACTTGGAGATCCGACTATCTATTCAACATTTTCATATGTGCAGAAGAGAGTAGAAGCAGATGGATATGAGACAAGACTGGTAAGCGGCATCACTTCCTTCTGCGCAACAGCAGCACGCCTGAATATCCCGCTTACAGAGTGGAACCAGCCTCTTCATGTACAGCCTGCAGTTCACCGCCTTGACAGTGAACTTGATCAGCCGGGAACCTATGTACTGATGAAATCAGGCAGAAAAATGAATCAGGTAAAGGAAATCCTTGAAAGAAGCGGTCGCGAAGTCCGTATGGTAGAGAATTGTGGTATGCCGGATGAACATATTTACAACGGTGTAGAGGAAATTCCGGATGATGCAGGATATTATTCCCTGATCATTGCTAAAGAGAAAGCCGAAGAGAAATGATAGAGACAAAAGATCTGACGAAAACTTTTGACAATTTTACAGCAGTGGATTCCCTGAATCTGAAAATTGAAAAAGGTGAGTTTTTTGGTCTTCTCGGACCAAACGGAGCAGGCAAGACAACGACCATCAGCCTGCTCTCAACCCTTCTTCTTCCGACAAAGGGAGAAATCCTCATAGACGGTCAGCAGCTTACGAGACAACGTCCTGATCTGAAAAGAAAAATCAGTGTGATCACCCAGGAATATTCTATGCGTCAGGATATGAATATGGATGAGATTATGGAATACCAGGGACGGCTCTATTTTATGCCGCGAAAGCAGATAAAAGAAGAACAGAAGAACTTCTGGAGTTCTGTGACCTGCTGAAGTTTCGCAAACGTACAGTCCGTAAGCTTTCCGGTGGAATGAAGCGTAAGCTGATGGTCTGTCGGGCATTACTGACAGATCCGGAGATATTGCTTTTGGATGAACCCACAGCAGGTATGGATGCTCTTTCCAGAAGACAGATGTGGAATCTTCTGCGTAAGCTTAATGAGAAAAATCTGACGATCCTTCTGACCACTCACTATATGGAAGAAGCCCAGAACCTCTGTAACCGGGTGGCACTGATGGACCATGGAAAGCTGGAGGAGGTAAGTACTCCGCAAGCATTGATCGAAAGTCTTGGTGCTTATGCAGTAGACGAGATGACAGCAGATGGAACACAGAATCACTATTTCCATACACGACAGGAAGCAATCCGGTATCTGGAAGAGCTTACAGGGCAGGCGTCTCTTCGCGAGACAACACTGGAAGATGTCTTTGTAGAAAGAGCCGGGAAGCATTTGATTTCAAAATAGCAGATATTAACTGAATCAGGGAAGTTCCCTGCGGAGGTTGCGAAAAAAGTTAGAATAATCTGGAGAAAAATGTATGGGAATTATAACAATATTATGGGAGAAGTGGGTAGAATTCCGCCGGGATTTCTATAAAATCACACTGGCGGCAATGATTGCACCGCTAATGTATCTGATCGTATTCGGAATGGGAATCCAGACCACTTCTCATGGACAGCCATACCTGAACTTTCTGATTCCGGGTGTGGTATCACTGACAACTATGAACGGAAGCTTCAACGCCATTGCGCAGAACCTAAACGTACAGAGACTGTATGAGAAGGCTTTTGATCAGGTGATGATCTCCCCCACACCATTATGGCAGTTTATTGCCGGACAGATCATCGGGGGAAGTCTGCGCGGTCTGTATGCAGGAGGAATCATACTGCTTCTTACAGCACCTATTGAGACAGGACTGATCTTCAACGGATGGTCCTTTCTGGTGATGTTCCTGAACGGAGCAGTATTCTCAGCCATCGGCGTGGTGGTCTCCTTTCTGGCAAAAAATCACGCAGACGTGCCGAGGTTTTCCAATTATATCATTATGCCTATGGCATATTTGTGTAACACCTTTTTCTCAACAGAGAAACTTCCGGGATTTATAGGCAAGTTTGTATCAGCCTTGCCATTATCCCAGACCAGCCATCTGATGAGAAGCATTTCATCAGGTGAGGCGGTGAATTACACTGGTATTGGGATTCTGCTTCTTTATCTGCTGGTGTTTACTGTAGCAGCATCATGGTTTATTTATAAGAAGAAAAATCTGTAACTGACTGACAAGGAGGAGCCTGTGCTCCTCCTTGATCTGGTTATGCATTATATATCAATGTGTTCTCAGTAATCCTTTTACCGGTGAACAGCGATAAAACGATATTTCCAATTATTGACTTTTATCCTTTGAATGATATACTTGAATTATGCATAACCGAGCAGCTGTTTTTGATATCTGTCCGGTTAAATTTTCACACAGCCATAATAACAGAAGAAAGGGCATACATTATATGAGTAAGCTAAAGATATTAATCGTTGATGATTCACAATTAAACAGAGAAATCCTTTCCTGTATGCTGGAAGATAAATATGATATCTGTGAAGCTGAAAATGGAAAGCAGGCAGTTGAAATCCTTGAAAGATGCCATAAGGATTTTAAGCTGGTGCTCCTTGACCTGATCATGCCGGTAATGGATGGTTATCAGGTACTTGCTGTTATGAAGGAAAAGCAATGGCTGGATATGCTGCCTGTTATCTGTATTTCATCAGAGGCTTCCGAAGATAGCATCCGTCGGGTTTATGGACTGGGAGCAAGTGATTACTTCACACGTCCCTTTGATGCAATGACGGTCTTTCATCGTGTTGAGAGTACGATTGCGCTGCATGATAAGATGACGGGAGACCTGCAGGATGCGATGAAAATGTTATCATCTATTTTTCACCGGATACTCAAGATTAATCTCTCGACAGATACTTATACAGTTATAAGAGGAAAAGACAGTACTGTTTCCATGCTTCCAAGTCTTTCTGAAAGCCTTAAAATGATGGCTGATTATAAATATATTTATGAAGAGGATCAGGAAGAATATTTGAAATTCTGCAGTATGGATAATCTGAGAAGAGAACTTGCGAAAGGCAGAGAACGCATTTACCTGAACTACAGAACTCTGATAAAACAGGAGTACCGCTGGGTATGTATGGAAGTCATCAGAAGTGCAGAATATAAACCGGATGACCAGATTGCCATGATGTATATCCGGGATATCAATGATGAATATCTGAAACAGCTGGATAAGATCATACGTCATGCAAAAGATGCGTTTGCCTCAGTTACAGTAAAATATTTCGGATGGAAGCTGTATTATGGCAAACAGCAGGATTGCTTCACTGGAGCTGAAAGATGTAAAATGAACCACTGGATTCTTATATTGAGCGGATCAGTCAGTCTATTCCGCAGAGAGAAGTGAGAACTCAGTACAGAAAGGTATTTTGTGTAGATAATCTGAGGGAGTGTCTGACACAGGGAAAAGATATGATCCAATGGGAATGTCCTGTGTATGCCGCAAAAGGATCAGTCTGAGGATGATCAGACCACAGTTGAGATGGTCCGGAACGTTTCTTATGACAGGCTGGAGCACTGATCTATTTTTCTGTATATTTACAGAGAACTATTTTTCAGTAGCAGATTCCGCATATGCTGTACAGAAAGAATTTTGACAGAATAGAGATTATTGACGGGCAGAGAGACTGTGTGAGACTGGATCATCCGGGTATCTGTGCCATGGAGATGGTTCTGGCAGAAGAGATCAGTTATTCCGGTTATGTTACTGAAGTTATGAAGAAATTTGTTCCGGATGATGAGAAATCCGTATATGAAAAAATGTGTGCGTCTTGATACCATTCGGAAAGAACTGCAGGAGAAAGATAGATATTCTTTCTCTGTTCATCAGTTTAATAAAAAAGGGGAGAAATGTTTAAAGAACTATACATTTTTTTACCTCAATAAATTTTTTGACATTATTGTAGCTACAGTTGAGGATATTACGGAGAAATTTGAACAGGATATTCTGACGGGCGGATATAACAGACAGGGCTTTATCCGTCATGTGGAACGGATTCTGAAAGAAAGTGAAGACAGAACCGGATATGCGGTTGTATTTTTCGATATTAAGAATTTCAAGGCAGTCAATGAGCTTTTTGGAACAAAAATCGGAGATATGATGCTGCGCAAAGTGTACGAAGATGTCCGGAAATCAGAGCTGAAGCCTCTGGTATCGGCACGTGAGGACGCAGATCATTTTATCTGTCTGGTAGAACGTAAGAATCTCGATCTGGATATGCTTACCGGAATGTGTCAGAAGAAACTTACCCGGGGAGGAAAAACACTTCATTGTCTGTCAAATGTGGGATTTTTATGCTTGAAAGAAAAAAATGTCTGTGAATGGAATGATTGACAGGGCAAAGATTGCCCAGAGATATATTACAGATGAGTTTGTCCAGTCATATAAGATTTATGATTCTTCCATGAAGAATACATATATAGATAAAGCAACATTAGCAGGTGAACTGGAGGAAGGGATTGAGCAGGGACAGTTCAAAGTATATTTTCAGCCTGTTGTGGATGCAATGACCGGAAAGATTGCATCAGCAGAATCTCTGATCCGGTGGTTCTACCCGGAAAAGGGATTTATTTCGCCGGGTGTATTTATTCCTGCACTGGAGGAAAGCGGACATATTTCCGAACTGGATCTGTATGTGCTGGATTCGGTTAATGAATTTCAGAAGAAACGTTATCAGTCCGATAAGATCACAGTTCCGGTATCAACTAATCTGTCATGGATGGATTTCTATGATGAGACAATTATGAATTGGCTCGAGAAGAAATGTGCGGATACTTCCATGCCGTCCGGTCTGTACAGAATGGAGATTACGGAAACTTCCTATGCTGCCATTGAAGCAGACAGAAGTGCAACTCTGGAGGCATTAAGGGAGGCAGGGATTCTGTTGCTCCTGGATGATTTTGGAAGCGGATATTCTTCCTTTGGAATGCTCCAGAATTACAACTTTGACATTATGAAAATTGATATGAGTTTTGTGCGGCAGATAGAAACCAATGCCAAAACACGCAGTATTATCCGCTTCATCATTGAAATGGCACATACCATGGACATAAAGATTATAGCGGAAGGTGCTGAAACTAAAGAGCAGGTCGAGTTCTTAAGAGACAACGGCTGTGATTATATTCAGGGTTATTATTTTTACAAACCGATGCCGGAGGAAGAGTTTGTGAAACTGTTGGATGCCGGCAGATAACAGTTACATATAATAGTCTCGCACAAACTGTACAAACTGCTTTACATGGGGTTTCAGAATCCTGTTTTTGCTGTAGACTATATAGAAACTGCGCTTATGGGCAGCTTCCTCCAGCGGAAAGACAAGAATCTGCTTTGTCCTCTGCAGGTCATTGACAGAGCGTGATGAAAGAATAGAGATTCCCAGACCATTAACAATGGACTTTTTGATGCTTTCCAGGTCATTCATGCGGGCAATCACATTCAGATTGCCTGTTGTGATGCCTGTGCGCTCCAGAAAAAGGTCCATTTCTTTTTTGTGCCGGAGCCTTTTTCCCTGAAAATAATAGGATCTTTCAGGAAATCATGAAAAATAGCGGGTGTTTCTCTGTCCTTGAGTGCAAGATAGTGATCTGTTACAGGAGTTGCTATGACCAGCTCATCATGGCAGAAAGGAATAAATACGCAGCTCTCATCACGTGTATTCTGGCCTACCAGAGCCAGATCTACAGTTCCGTCCAGCACCCGGCTGATGGATTCTGAACTGTCTGACTGTATGGAGTGAAAATAAACATCCGGGTGCGTTTTGCCGAAAGCAGCAAGCAGTTCCGGCAAAAGATAAGAAGAAGGAATGGTAGATGCAGCCAGATCTATCATATGTTTGTGGGCACCTGTAAAATTTTCAAGCAGGTTATTTCTGATTTCCAGCATACGGACTGCACTGTCATAAAGCTGGTAGCCTTTGGCTGTGATCGTTGTTTTCTTTGTAGTACGGATGATCAGTTTCATATGCAGTTCATCTTCCAGGGAACGTATATGCGCACTGATCGTAGGCTGTGTCAGATAGAGGCGGCGGGCTGCCTCTGAGAAGCTGCCGTAGTCCACGACAGCGACGAATGCTTCTAATTGTTTAAATTCCATTGTGAAACTCTCCTTTTATAGCAATCCTCTTAAATAATGCATTTAAGAGGATTGCTATAAATGCATCATTTGCGGGGAGTGCTATAGTAATGCAGATAATGCATCTAAAGCAATATCCAGTTCCTGCTTTGTATTCTCAGGTCCGAAAGAAAAACGGAGAGTACCCTCCGGGTATGTTCCAAGAGTTTTATGTGCGTTTGGTGCACAGTGAAGGCCGACTCTTGTCATAATTCCATAAGTACTGTCCAGCTCAAAGGCGGCCTGAGCCATGTCCATATGTAAGGTCTGGACGGATACAACTGCACAACGGTTTTCAATATTTTTTTTACCGATAATACGCAGAAATTTTTCTTCAGGATCCAGATTCAGGATACCATCTACAAAGTATTGTGTCAGCATTAATTCATGTTGGCGGATTTCTTCCATGGACTGTTTCTCCAGATCACAGAGTGCGGCATGAAGTCCCAGAATCCCAGGTATATTGGGAGTTCCGGGCTCGAAACGATCAGGAAGAAATGCCGGTACTTCTTCAGAATGAGAGGCGCTTCCTGTTCCACCGCTGATAAGAGGCTCAATCTGCGCTGCCAGTTTATTGCGGATCAGAAAGCCACCTGTTCCCTGTGGCCCTCTGAGTCCCTTGTGACCTGTAAATGCCAGTGCGTCTATGTGACATTTCTCCATATCAATGTTAATGGTTCCTGCCGTCTGTGCAGTGTCCAGAATAAAAAGAAGCCCATGTTCTTTGCAGAAATCTCCGATTTCCTGTGCTGGCATGACAGTTCCGCATACATTAGAAGCATGAAGACAGACCACAAGCTTAGTCTCAGGACGAAGGAGTGCGGTCGCTTTATCAAGCAGAAGACTGCCGTCAGAAGCGCATGGGATCCTGTCAAAAGAAATTCCATGTTTCTCCAGCTGTACAAGGGGACGCATCACTGCATTATGCTCCATGGCAGTTACAAGTACATGATCGCCGGGTTTCAGAAGTCCTTTCAGAAGAACATTCAGACTGGCAGTGATATTTTCTGTAAAAATAACATTCTTACCCTTTCCGGAAGTAAAGTGAAAGAGCTTCAGAAGCTGTTCTCTTGTCTCAAAAATCTGTTCTTCCACAGAATAAGCTGCCCGGTATCCTCCCCGGTTCACATTCACAGCAGAGCCTGCCAGGTAATCATAAACTGCCTGTGCAACAGATGGTGCCTTTGGAAAAGACGTACTGGCCTGATCCAGATAGATTTTATTCATAAATAAATCCTTTCGTTTGTCATGGGCGGAAACCCACTGCCTTTAGGGACGCCACTGAAAAACTGTTTTTTCATACTATATACAGTGTCTCAAAGTTGATTGATGTACTTTATTTTGTGTTAATTTATACGCAAAAAGGACTTTTTCAGTGGCCTTCTTTAGGCGGTGGGAGGAGCCTTGTAAATTGTTATCTATTATCCTTGACTCTCAATATATTTTTGTATAGTTGCTGATGACACTTCTCCAATGCTGCAAGCAAAATAACCATCTGACCAAAATATTTTTTTCTTCCAATACTGTTTTGATAAGACCGAATTATACTTTTGCCATAAGTAGTATGTTGTTTCCTGCTTTACAATTTTAACAATGTCGCATACTC
>ENA-OQOA01000331-OQOA01000331.1-human-gut-metagenome-genome-assembly--contig:-NODE-331-length-22270-cov-2.984239_pt1 | contig 22270 bp, 35 predicted proteins | sample MGYA00242633_ERZ504888 | MGnify/ENA primary metagenome ERZ504888 (study PRJEB26092, sample SAMD00036372) | human gut metagenome | host: Homo sapiens | study: EMG produced TPA metagenomics assembly of...
AATGAGTCAGAAGAACAGCCTGCCTATAATATAAGAGCCAATGCAAAGGCGGCACTCAGCAGATATGGAAGTGGAAATACTACATATAAGCAGTCTAGCAGAGTAAAGATAGGTGGCGCTTCAAAGCCGGGTGGAATGTATAAGAGCAGTGGATATGGTAATACTATATATGGTTCAGCTAAGAAAGCTATACGAGATACAGCTAATGCTGGGGTAAACAAGAAGGTTGGGTTCGGAAAAGAATTTCCTATGGATATATTTGACTTAAAAAAAACAACCATTAAAGCTTCATCATCAGAAGATACAGGAAAAAGCTTATCAAAAGAATCATCAGGCGGACTAGGTTATTCTGTAGGTGATACAGTAGAACATAGTAAGTTTGGCAAAGGCAGGGTAATATCTATAGACCATGGTGAACGTGACTATATGGTATCTGTAAAGTTTGATGAATTCGGCTTAAAAAAGATGCTTGCAGGATTTGCAAGATTAAAGAAGATTTAGTTAAATATGTGATTAAAGAAGATTAAAAAGAAGATATAATTAAATAAGTTACTAAATAAGATTTTGAAGATGTAGTTAAATATGGTGACAAATAAAAATGATTATGATACAATATATTTACTTTATTATGTGACTGGAAAGGAGCGGTTGTTATGAATAAGGATAAGATTGAAGAACTTATAGCAGCTAGTAAGCTGAACGAACTTCTTCATAAGAAAGATGTAGAAGAAAAGAACAAAAATAATGTTGTTGTTATTGTTTTAGCAGTAATCGGAGCAGTTGCAGCTTTAGCAGCAATCGTATATGCTATATACAGATATTTCACACCAGATTATCTTGATGATTTCGATGATGATTTCGATGATGATGATTTTGAAGATGATTTTGATGATGAAGATGAAGCTGATAAAGACTTTGAGAATTAATCAGCAGCGTATCAGTTAGTCAGAATAATATAATGTATATAAGACCACTGGCAGGTTATGTAATCGGTCAGTGGTCTTTTTACCTGTATGGATAAGAAATATACATATATATGAATTCATGTGATATATGAAAGGAAATTCTAAATGAAAAAAGGTGGTATATATACAGGGTATGTAGAAAGTGTTGATTTTCCTAATAAAGGAAATGTCATAGTTGAAATAGAGGAAGATGGACAACTGATAAAGGAAAAGGCGGTTGTAAAGAATTCTATACCAGGACAGACAGTTACATTTATGGTGAATAAAAAGAAGCATGGAAAATGTGAAGGAAGACTTCTTGAAGTTGTCAGACAGTCAGATACAGAAACAAACGAAAGATGCGAACATTTCGGAAAATGTGGTGGATGTGTATATCAGACTGTAAGTTATGATGAACAGCTAAAGATGAAAGAAACCACGGTTAAAAAGATTCTGGATCCTGTTATAAAGACAGATTATGACTGGGAAGGAATAATTGGAAGTCCGGTATCAAGTGAATATCGTAATAAGATGGAATATTCGTTTGGTGATGAAATAAAGGATGGTCCTATAGCACTTGGACTGCATAAAAGAAATAGTATGTATGACATAGTCACAGTAACAGAATGTAAAATTGTGGATAATGATTACAGAAAAATATTAAAATGTGTATATGATTATGCTTTGGAGAAGAAGCTTACATATTATCATAAAATGAAGCATGAAGGTTACCTTCGACATTTGCTTGTAAGAAAGGCAGTAAAAACGGGTCAGATTCTAGTGGATATTGTAACGACTACGGTTAACGATATTCCTATGGATGAGTTGGCAGACAGATTAAAAGCGTTATCGCTGGATGGTGAGATTGTAGGATTTTTACACACTTATAATGACAGTGTTGCAGATGCTGTAATCAATGAAAAGACAGATATAGTATATGGAAGAGATTATATTGAAGAAGAGCTGCTTGGACTAAAGTTTAAGATTACAGCATTTTCATTCTTTCAGACTAATTCGCTTGGTGCAGAAGTTCTGTATTCTAAGGCAAGAGATTATGTCGGAACAACTAAGGATAAGGTTATCTTTGATCTTTATAGTGGAACAGGTACTATAGCACAGATTTTAGCACCTGTTGCAAAAAAGTTATAGGTGTTGAAATAATACCAGAGGCAGTTAATGCAGCTAAAATAATGCAGGCATAAATGGTCTTGATAACTGTGAATTCATAGCAGACGATGTACTTAATGCACTTGATAATATTAAGGATAAGCCAGATTTTATAGTTCTTGATCCGCCAAGAGATGGAATCAATCCTAAGGCACTTAAGAAGATAATTGATTATGGTGTGGATTCTATGGTGTATATTTCCTGTAAGCCTACAAGTCTTGCAAGGGGATCTGGTTATGTTGCAGGAGAGCGGGTATGAGGTAAAAAAGGGCTGCTGTATAGATATGTTTCCAAATACTGGCCATATAGAAACAATAGTGGCACTACATCGGACCGATATGTAAGAATCCTTGATTTGCGCGAAGGCAACGAGGAGAGTTCCGAGGAAACAACGGGCTGTAAAGCCAGTGTTTATGCGGAATTCGACGACTGCACGCGAGTCGGGAAGTTTGTAAAACTTTTCGACTTTAGGCACTTTGAGAGGTTTTTCAGGTTTGACCAGAGTGACCGAAAAACATACAAAAAGGCAATTTCTGATGGGGTAAACGTGTCTGTGGTATTGGACTGCGGCTTCGGAAACACATCAAAGGAAAAGTAATATATTTTATCATTAAACAGAATAAAAGAACGTGAAAGACCGTTCATTTTTCAAGAAAATTGAAAGTGAGCGGTCTTTCTTTGTATCTGAAAGTCATCGTATCAAATGGATTTCAGAATAGATGAATTCGATGTATTCGAGAAAGGCGATATTATGGAGATGATACGGAATGTGGAGATAAATGAGCAGGCATATGAAATACAGCTGCAGGGATTATTTGTATTGTAAAAAGCAATATATGGTGGTACACTATAAGAAATAGGAGGTGCATACTATGGCAACAAAAACTGCAAATGTAACAGCGCGAATTCAACCGAATATAAAAGAGCAGGCAGAGGCAATTCTTGACAGACTTGGAATTCCTGTATCTGTATTCATAGATATGACTTACAGACAGGTTATTATGCGTGATGGAGTACCATTTTCACTAGATATTCCGGATAAACTTGTTACAAGAGATTCTATAACACAAGCTGAATTTGATACGATGATGCAGACCGGGCTTGCACAGGCAAAAAAGAACGATTCTGTATCTGTTGATGAGGCTTTTAATCAATTAAAGTCGGAGATATAGTGCATGAATGAATATGAGGTAAGGGTAACAAGGCAGGCATTAGAGCAGATGAAAGAGATAGTTCATTATATTTCAAATGATCTAATGGCACCGGATGCAGCAGATAATCTGCTTGACAAGATGAAAGCAGAGATTACTAAGTTGTCGAGTTTTCCGAAAAAACATGCCTTGATTGATGAAGAGCCATGGAGGACTGAGGGAGTACGCAAGATTGTTGTTAAAAACTTCCTGATTTATTATTGGGTTGATGATGAAAATAACAGAGTTCAGGTAACAGCAGTTATTTATAGCAGGAGAGACCAGATCAGGCAGCTAAGTAATATGGATATGGAGTAGTGGCTTAATCCATAAGGATTACTATAAAAGTATATAGTTGCAAATATATAAAACTGAATACACGCAATGAAAGAAGCAGATATGTGGAAATATTCCATGTGTCTGCTTTTTTCATGCCCTAAAGATAACAACAAGTATCAGCGAAGCTTTTTTTATGCAGTTATATATCCCACACCGCAGGTGTGCACCGGCAGGGGATTAGGGGCAGCCGCCACTAACAAGATGGGTTTTCGTAACACGAAAACCGTATCTCGCCTACCATGTTACAGGAATTTCATAAGCAGCAGAAGTTGATTTACAAAAGACTGACAGAGAGATTATCACAGCAAAACGGATAAGAAGAATTACACGAGAGGAGGAATGTGTATGGGCAGACCAAAGAGCAGACATGCACCAAGAACGACAATGAGCATCCGGGTATCGGAGCGTGAGCGAAGACAGATAGAAGAAAAATCAATGGCTACAGGATTGGCTGCATCTGCATATATCCGTACAATGGCATTGGATGGAGGAAATGTGGACACAACCATTCACGAGGACAGACAGAAGCTGATGCATGAATTATCTGCAATAGGCAACAACATCAACCAGATAGCACGAATGGCAAATACGAATTTATTCATCTCAAAATCGGATGTGCAGGATGTAAAGGAGCAGTTGCGACAGATACAGCAGCTCCTATTGCAGTATATAAGAAACAGGTAACAGATGTGCCTGGCAGCTATCCATTAGAAAATGCGGCATATCAATCAATTAAACAGCAACAAACTAACGAGAATAATTATATGGAAAGAAGGAATGAATATGGCGATTACCAAGATATGGAATATAGCCAAAAGCAAGGACGGGAATCTTTCAAATTCCCTGCACCGTTCCTTATTATATATCGTCAATCCGGTGAAAACGGATGGCGGTGTACTGGTGGGAGGTGTAAATGTAATGCCGGATGCAGAACTTGCGTACGAGCAGATGTGTGAAACAAAGCAGATATTTGGAAAAGAGTTAGGACGGCAGGGTTATCATGTCGTTCTTTCGTGTCCTGTGGGGGAAGGTGATCCGCAGACCATGTATCAGCTAACGCAGGAATTCATAGAGGAATATCTTGGAGACAGATACGAGGCATTATTTGCGGTGCATGTAGACAAGGGACATCTGCACAGTCATATTGTATTCAACAGCGTAAGTATGATAGACGGATACAAGTATCAGTATATCAAAGGCGATTGGAAAAATATTATCCGGCCCATTACCAACCGCCTTTGTGAAAAATATGGCTGGTCAGTCATACCATCGGAATATGTCAAGGATTCCGAGCGTATGAGCAGGGGCGAGTACGAGTATCAGAAGTCCTTGAAGGAAGTCATGCTTTCAGATGTAGAATATTGTATGTCAAATGCAGAAAATATGGACGAATTTATTTGGAATTTAAAAGAGCTTGGTTATGAGGTAAAACAAGGAAAACACCTTGCAATTAAAGCCGGAGGAATGAAAAAATTCCGAAGATTAGATACGCTTGATGAGAGCCTTTCGGTGGAACAGATAGAGGAAACGCTTGCAGCAATACAGGGAAAAGATACGACAGTAAAACTGATAACAAATGATGATTATAAGTCATTTAAGTATTGGACAAGCGAATACCAACGTAGCTTTTATGTAAAAATAGTACACCTGCGCCAGATGGAAGTGTATCGTTTCCAATTTAAGACAGCCCGCCGATATCATAACTTAAAACGCATGAATGAACTGCAGGAGCAGTATCTGTATCTGATAAATCATAAAATCGAATCAGCTGATGAAATGCTTGACCGCCATGCACAGATAAAAGAAAAAATAGCAGGTATCAGTGTCGAGCAGAAAATGATTTATGCAGAAAACAGAAAGCTGGGAAAAATTACTGAGGACGAAGCAGAGATAATCCGACAGGATAATACAGAAAGGCTTGAAGCACTAAAGAATATGAAGAAAGAGCTTAACCATGAGTTAAAGCTTGCAGGCAGCATTATAACAGAATCCTTATATCAGTCCTATATTCGACTAGAATTTGAACCGGAAACCAACAAGGATAATGAGACAGATTCGTTACACCCTGCTATACCGGAATCCTCATGGGAGAAGGAGCGGAAGGATGCAGAATACAAGAAAAGGATAGATGAATTACTTGCTAAGCTCCATGCCAATGAGAAAGCCCGCAGGGAAAAAGAACGGAAAGAGCTTGAAGTACAGCAGGAGCGGAAACGCAGGGAGGAAGCGGATACAAAGCGTAAGGAAAGAGAGCAGGAGGAACAGCGGACAAGGAAGTCTCTTGCATACAGCAGATGGCATCTAGACGCAAGTAATAAGTTCTATGAAGCTGTAGGACTGACAGCATTGGAGGAATATGCAGGTGAGTATCTTACTTGGATGAGTGAGCAGATGAGCATAAAGAAGAAGCAAAACCACTGGAATATTTTGAGAGAATGCTTCCGGCATATGACGAGTATGTGAGGGAGAAGTATCCTGAAAGCATTGTGTTAGAGCATGGGGGATCAGAGCAAGAATCAGAGATTTCTACATGTCAACAGAATGATGATATGGCGGTTGATATTATCGGACAGGGAGAAAATAAGGAGTCAGAACCACAAGCAATACCACAACTTCCAGCAAACTTCTCTGATTTCAAATCCTTACCTGTTTCCACACAGTCACAGTTACTATGCACCGAGGTGTGCGACACCATGCAGGTATTTGAGCAGCTACAGCAGTATACAAAGGATACAGGATATCATGGCAGTTTCGATGAACTTTACGAAATGGCAAGTGCCATCAGTGAGGAAAACATCAGGTCATACAAGGACAGAAAGATACAGATGATAGTAGATGAACTGATAAGAGCCGGGGCAACAGCACAGAATTTCTATCAGATAAAAACTGAGAGTCTGGCAGAGGCTTTTTGTTGTCGGGGATACCGATTCATCACTGATTCCATTGATTATCAAAGTGGAACAGAGGCTAGGTGTTGCACCAAATTATGAAAAGAATCTTACATTGGTAAATGCAATTCTAACTGATGCAAGAAACTATGGAGAAAAGCAGATAAAACAAATACGATAGCTAACTAAACACTATTAAGTCAAAATTAATTGGGGACTAAATGATAGTCTAATGATTCTGAATAGATGCCTTGTAATTGGCTACAATCTCTTTGATTTTTTCAGCAGAATCCTTTGCAGTTTGTTTATCGTTGTTCCCAAGAGATGCTTGACCGAAAAAAATTTCTATTACCGTTTGGACAATTTCGTAAGGCTGTAGATTATTATACATTTCAGCACCTTCTTCGTATTCTTCTACTACAGTAGCTGCAAGTAGACTGCCATTGTATTTTAAAGGCTCTAGTTTTTCGTGTGGGCATGTTCTTAGTAATGCACGAGTTATACTGGAAATAGTACGAGTGGCAATAATAGGTGTTTCTGACTTAAGTCGAAGTTGAATGGTTCTATTATCTAATTGGATACAAAAGAAAAATTTCTACCATATCGATTTGAATTAGTAGAAGAATTTTGCTTCAACACAAGCATGTTTGATATCTTCAATTATTTCATCATTGAATGTGGCATTTTTATTAGATGCCGTTACATTTAGCAAATAATTATACATAAAATAATCCTTTCTATTCTCCTTTTATTGATTAAGCAGAATATAACATATTATTACAAAATAGTCAAATAAAAGCAGAAATAAAACCATTAAAATTATACTTGACACACCGATAATTAAAGTATAATATAAAAGCAGAAATAAAACCATTAATAATTTTATATGTTAAACAAAAAACTAAGTTAAAGGAGAACATAAGAATGGAAATAAAAATTGCAGAAACTTCATTAAATCTACGAGTAGAGAAAAGATTAGGCAAAGTAAATAGTGATTATCTTTTATCAAAGGATGTGGCTGAGAAACAATTAAAATTAGGAGCAGATGTGTACTGTAATGTCGAGTATATGGAGTGTAATGATGCTAAATACATGGAAACATTTGACGAAGCGGGATATGTTCCGTATAAAGGGCTGGATGCATTAAATCAGAGGGGAATCTTGTGCATGGTCAGAAAGGAGTATCCGGTAAGGTTAATAAATATGTTTGAAGATCCACATATGTTACACATTCAAGTAGAAAAAGATGGGAAAAAATTGATGTCGTCACAGTCAGAATATTGGTTTCTGGTGGCAATGATGCAGATTATATCGATAGAAAGACACAATGGGATAAGATACTAGATTATATAGATTCTATTGAAAACAAGGAAAATCTATGCATAACAGGAGATATTAATCATGGAGTTATTAGCAAAAAATATAGGAGTGATCAAGCACGTAGATTTTTTAATTATCAAATGTTTGCAGAATCGCTCGAGAAGAAAGATATCAAGGTGGCGCCTATAGACGGAATGAGCTATAGAGGCTATATGAAGATTGATCATTTATGTACTTCAGATAAATTGATGGTATTAGAAGCAGAGTATTTGGATGTATTTGGACAGCATAGGATAATAGGGGTGCCAGACCATAGTTTGATTGTAGCCCGTGTAGCAGCTTGATGGTGAGAATATGAAAAATGTGATAATTGCAGTTGATTTTGACGGAACCCTATGTCATGGTAATTGGCCAGACATAAGGGAACCGAATATAAGACTGATTAATAAATTGCTGAAACTACAAAGAAAGGGCTATAAGATTATTTTATGGACATGCAGGGAGGGCGAACCATTACATCAAGCAATTGAATGGTGCAAAGAATTTAATTTGGTATTTAATGCCATAAATGACAATCTGCCTGAAATAAAGGAACTGTATGGCAATAATTCGAGAAAAATTAGCTGCGATATTTATATCGATGATAGAAGCTATATTCCTAAATGGTAATAGAAGTTAAAAGATAACACTACAGGTGTATTGATTTTATTATTTGCATATAGGGATTAGAGGAAATTGCAATTATAATGTAAGGAGGTCACTTGGACATGGATATAAAATACATAGGAAGAAATATAGCAAAATTACGTAGTTCTCGAGGGTTATCCCAAGGTGACCTTGGAAAAGAAATAGGGCTAACACCAAGTGCTATATCAAATATTGAAAATGCTGTAAGTTACCCTTCTATTGATACATTAATAAGATTTGCTGAGTTCTTTTCTGTAACAATGGATTATTTGCTTTCAAATAAGGATATTGAGCAACTAGGAGAACTTCAACTCAAATCAAAGTTGCTTACAACGGAAATGTTCTTAAGATCAGGTAAGCCCAAAAAGAGCTTATATGAAATAGACAATAAAGAATATTTCTTTGAGGAAAAGCAGCATGAAATTAATTATAAGGTATCAGAAGTTGATAAATGATATTTTTAAAAATAAGGAGCGGATTTTGAAATGAATAGATTAGAAAAGGAAAAACTAAGAAAAATTGTTGTGAAAAAATTCCAAAATTATTTCAAATGACAATAAAAGATAGAAAAGAATATTGCATGAAGGAAGACCTTCATTTATTCACATTTATAGAAAACGAATTATTTAGCTGGGAATTGCAGATCGCAATTGACTGTGCTACAGAAGGTCGAATTCATTTGATGATGTTCCTGCATCCGGTTGTAATTACAACAAAAACAAAGCTGGCATATATTGAGTTTGCAAATGAGGCAAATTTTATATTTGGCATCTGCAATGGGGAGATTTTGGGTAAATGATGATAACGACTATTGTTATGAATGTTATCTTCCAGAATTCTTGCTTGAACATGAGAAGGAGTTGGAGAACCAGTTGTTTGATAAGCCATTTGCCCATTTTAGAGACTGTTTAACACCACTTATAAAAATGAAAAATGGAGAATGGAATTCAGAACTTGCTATAAAATATCTTACGGAGTTAAGAGAAAAAGGTTATGTCGATAATGAAGAATATAATCTTTGGTAGTTTATTAGGAGGTGTTATGATTTGAACTTTAGATATGAGAATCTGAACGAAAAATTATTTGATAAAGTGATTGCGTTTTCCTACAGCATGGGCTCAGGACTTGGAGGTCCTGGAATGATTGCAATGCTTACAAGAGATGGTAAGGAATATTTGATAGGGCAGGAAGGTTTTTGAGGGAAATTGGCTCTATCCTGAATACACATTTCCATTTATGGCAGAGGCATTTTTAGAGGATAGTGATAAATGGTTCCGGATTAGCAAAAAATATGCATCAGAAAAAATATATTGCCTAAAAGAATTTCAAAGTCAGGTTAACAATGTAATTGAAAATTATCGCAAGAAAGATGGATTATTATATAATTGGGAATCTATGATATGGCAGATTCTTGGGATAGATGATGTGGAGCATATTATCTATGATAAAACTGAAGAATTTCGCGAGCGGGATGAACAAAAGAGAAAACAATCAGAAGAGCATTTCAAAAGTGTATTATTAAAGCCAGACTCCTACGAGTGGCATAAGCTTTACTATAACAATTGCATACCGAAGGATGAAGATATGGAAACATCGTTCCTTCAGGGATACTACCTGTTGTTATTTAAGAGCATGAATGCTTCTAGAATTGATGGTGTCATGATGACCATTGCATTTCAGAGAGACCAGTGTAGTGAAGGTGTGGAAGAAATGAATGCAAAAGTAGAAGCGTATAATCTTTTTATCATCGATTTGAGGATGTGCGAGGACCATTGGAAATCCCTGCAAAGCAAGATAATAGTCCAATGAAAGAATTTAAAAAATCGTTTCAGAGAAGATTATCCTGTTATAGTGTTAATACAAGAGATAAATTTATTCGTTCATACAGTTCACTGGAGGAAGCGAAAAAGGGAGCTATGTATTGGCTTAAGGTCTGGGGAGGTATTGACAGCGAGAATGTCATTCCGTATGGAAGTATCCGCTATGATGCATTAGAGATTCACAAACGGGAGCTTCGTGAGGCTGAATTGTATATGACTTTTATTACAAGGTATGCAGATGTTATTGAGGTGATCAAAAATATGATTATCCGGGAAATGCTGTAGATGAAGTGGCAGAGGTACTTGGAATTACCAGAGACGAGGTTGGATTCATATACGGTTTGTTTGATCCGGTATTGTTTTCTACTTCAAGACTCCAGACAATAAAGAAAATACTAGGAAAATTCTATGAGATATTATAATTTCGCACTGTATGCAAGTGCAGAACAGATAAAAGAGAATACAACAATTAACCTTCGGGAATACGCTTATGAGAACCCGATTGCAGCAGTCAATAACTACATGTACAAAAGACTGGATAATGATGTGGCATTCTTAACTTATCGGGAGGAAGGAAATACGATATTTGCAGTCTTTGTTTATGACGAAAAAAGAAAACCTTTGCTGATGCATTTTCTCATGCTACGAATGTGCTGAAAGAAGACTTTTCTGTAAACAGAATAAAAACAGCTCCTTATGAAATTACTATATATCAGGCACTTGACTTCCTTCTGGAAGCTCAAAGAAGGGATTTCTCGAATATAACGACCAGATTTATAGAATTATCAAATTTGTGGATTTACAATTACTATAATAATGAAAGGATATCATTTCATTATAATTTCGAGGAGAGAATTGTTTCAGACAAAAGCAGTTGTGCGAATGCTATATATGATCCGACATTTATTCATGAACTCACAAATCTGATTGACAGAGCTTTACAGAATCAAGCAGTAAGGCTACTCCCGACTGGGAAAGATGTCAATGATTTGAAGAAAAATGAATTGTTCAAAATTATAAAAGACGATATAAGCTTATTAGAAGAAGGTCTGAAAGATGAGAGAAAAGCTGGCACAGCAAAGACGTCTGTGGCAAGGCTATTTGCGGAGATTCTGAAGGATGAAAAAGTGCTATCTACAGGGACATTTGTAGAGGCTGGACGAGCAGACCTTGTAGGAGATCATGTTGGTGCTACAGCACCGCTGGTGAAAAGAAAGTTTAAGGAAGCACAAGGTGGAATTTTATTTATAGATGAGGCAATTAATACTCTTGTGCAGGAAATGGAAAACCATAGAGACGATGTAATCGTAATTTTTGCTGGTTACACAGAACCCATGCAGCAGTTCCTTGATAGAAATCCGGGGATGCTTTCAAGAATTGCTTTCCAGATTGAATTTGAGGATTATACCACAGATGAATTGTGTGATATTGCAAAACTGATGGCTTCCAAGAAACAGATGACAATCACGGATGCTGCTATGGATAAACTGAGAGAAAATTTTGATATTGTTAGAGGAGAAGCTGATTATGGAAATGGTCGTTTTGTACGCAAGACATTGGAGGAAGCTGAGATGAACCTTGCCGAAAGGGTATTGCAGTATAAGGAGTATGAGATAACAAAAGAACTTATTACGACTATCGAAGTGTGTGATATTCCAGATATAGCTGCAAGAAAAAGAGTAGTCAAAAGAATAGGATTTGCCAGTTGACAGTATTATTTGGAGGTCTAGAATGGAAAAGGATTTTATTGATGAGTTTATTTCATCGAAAGATACAAGAGCTTATCTGCATAGTATTCACCACGAATTTACAGATTTGGAGAAAGCTACTATAGTTGCAAACCACATTATGATTTCATATGAGAAAAAGGTAAAGTGGTTAGAACAGTTTATGGATGAAATAACTGATAATTCACTAAGGAATAGGATATTAAAGGCTATATCACAGATTAGGGAAGACAAGCAATATTACAATGAGAGAAATATTGCATCAGGAAATATACCGTACAGTGAATCGTTGTTTGAATTCGTATTTATACCACATAATTTCCGGCATGGTGACATTGTAAGAAGTCTCTATGGTAACTGGAATACAACTATGTTTAACGAGAAGATAGGAATAATCTTAAGTTATTTTGACGATGATTATGAGCTTTATAAAAATCTCAGAGGAGATTATTCTGATGTTCAGGTTTGCGTAGATATTAAGTTTGATGGAGTAGCATATCAGGGAGAGTTTGAACATGAGCATATTAATCCGATATATATTGAGCGTATGTCCTTGAACGAAAAAGATGAGAGAATTGCATATCTTAAATATCTCACGAATTTATACAGTAAAAATAGTCATAGGATTAATGCTGATAACAAACCTGAATATGCAGGTGGTTCAGATGATTTATTAGAGCAGAGATATCTTAGTGAATATATCCCGGTTTATGATGATACTTCTGGTATTTGGTGTGTGCAGATGGGATATGGTTTTGAAAGAGGAGCTGTTGATTATATTGCGGCGGAGTTCTCTGGAACAGGGTTAATATATCATTTCGTGCGTAATGGTCAGTTGGATCATGCCCATGGATTTGATAGTGTGTTGGAAGAAGTTTTGCAGGATCCAGAAAATGTAGATATTGTCACAGACTATGGTGAATATTCACAGCAGGAAATAAATATGGTTAGTGGGATAAAGAGAGCTGCGATGTTTGTACAATCACACTGCAGACCTATGACAAGTGCGGAACTGCGTGAAAATAGGTCAGATATAAAAAACAAAGGAGAAGATAATTATGGATATAAATGAGGCATTTGCTATATCAAATAAGCCAGGAGAAATAACATTAACAGGATTTCATTTCATAAAAGATATGCTCCCCCAGGATTTTGAGGTTTGCTTAATTATAGAGAAGAATGGCCACCTATCTGCTGGTTGTTGGGACACTGGATTATGGAGCACTGAAAATGGAAAGGCGGGAAGCTTCAGGCAAAGCCGAGGAGGAGTAATTGAACTTGATAATGTACTGGCATGGTTACCTATAGAAGAAACAACAATAAACATAAAAGAATTATGGTGGAATCCTGAGTATCGTCTCATAGCTATTCTTTTGAATTGTGTTATGGTGTTTGCAAAAGATGCTGATAAATATCTAACTATCGAATATTACGGTGGAAATGAAAGAAAATCATCTTTCACATGGATGTAACACGGGTAACATATTAGAGATTGATGAAAATGGCAGAGGCGAAATATACTATCTCCAATCTACAATGAGAGCATGGTATGATGATTTGAAGGAAAAACTTTTGGAAGGCTATTATAGTGGCAGATATTTTGCTTTGCCGAAGTGGGGGGAATAGGACTTATAAACATACACCAGTACACAAAGTTGGTGGCAAAACGAAATTTGACAAGAGAGTAGCGAATAAGAAAATACGTCGTTCGGGAAAAGATAATCTTGAAAATGCATATTCGTGTAAATCCAATGATTATCGCAAAGAAAATGAATCATGGCATATTTGGGATTATAGATTTTTTTTGGGGGGGGAGAACCAATATGGAGAGCGGAATCTTGGCGGAACATAGAGGGAAAATTATGGGAAAAACTTTATAAGAGAAAGTGAGGCAATAGATTATGGCAATTCAGTTTAAGGAACTTAGAAAGTATTTGGCAAGAAATATCAGGGTATCCATATGTTTTGAAGATGGTCATTATCACGATTATCTGATGATTTCTGACATACCGGCTGAAAAATACAATGACTTATATCTTTATGGTGTGGGAATGGCAGATGTTGAATTTTCTAAGGATATATACACATCTCAAAAGGATTTAGACGGAGTAATTGTTTCAACAAACGATGATACGATAGAACCTGCGATTGAGATTGTTCTTCATGAAAATTCACGTGAGATAGAAAGAAAGGCAGAAGATGTTCTTTTGTTCAAAGATATAAAGCCTTATTTACAGATAGGGCGAAATTTTGCTGTTGTTAATAGAGAAGACTGGTCATACAGATTATACGAATATCGAAATGAAATTCCAGCTAGTTATGACGACATGTTTGTGTATGGTATAGGCATGGAGGATAATTTAGAAGAAAGCGATAAAAATATCGCAAAAGTGTTGGAAAAAGAAAATTTGATTCATGCTTGAATAAGCGGATGGTAATTGTGTTGTCAAATACAGCGAGGACGGATATTGAAATATGAAAAATAGGGAAATGATTCATTATTAGATTGGAACTGAGCCTAAAAGAGAAAATATCAGATGTTCACTGGCGACTGCAATGGAGATAGCAAAGCATGATGAAATTAATTGCATTTATTTTTCTTTAAGCAAAGAGAAATGGGAATTGCTTGCAATGCTTAGTGATAAACAAAGGGCAGATATAGATTTCGTACATATCATCGATACACCAGGATTAAATGTGGAAGACGTTATTGAAGAACTTATCAAACAATTGGAGACTGATGGTAGGCGTATTTTTTGTGTGATTAATGAATTGCCATTGCTGTCAACATGCGAAAAAGGAAATCAAGAATAGAGGAAAACAGCGTTGTTTTAAAAGGACTCAATGAATTTAGTCAGAAATATGGAGTTGAATTTGTGTGTAATGTAGTTGTTTCAAAATGGTCACAGGATTATAGAACAGCAATTAATGAACTAAAGGAATATACACCAATTGAATATTTTACTGGTCAACTGAATTTTATTGGATAAGAAAATTTTGTTAATGAGCGAAGGATGGTTATTATTATGAATTTGTCTGAGTTTTTGGAAAATTGGGATGGTAATACACAAATTGTGGTAAAGACTGATACAGAGGAAGTATTTTGTGGGAAGGTTGCGGATGTATCCGTGGATATGGCATGCAGATATAGTATTCCTAAAGCTGGTGTAAAGCATAATAGAGAAATAATGCAAATAATTGTAGAGCATAACGGCAAAGAAAAAAGCAATTGATTTCAGTAAGCGGATTAAAAATAGAGTACAAAAATGGAAGGGAGATTTGTTATGGAGAATAGATTATTTTTATTATATTTTCCGGGTTATTATGATGGAGATGAAATCATTGGAATATATGATGATATATCGAAGTTGAAAGCTTCATATGAACGCGTGATTAGTAATCCTGCAGATGAGCATGGATTTCAACAATATGATTTTTATCTCAATAATCCTTGTACAAAACTTACGATAGAAGAATTCAATCAGGACAATGAAATATTTGTAGAAGTAGAACCTGAATTGCTATGGGCAGAGTTTGATAAGGAATCTGTTTATGGGAAGGGACCGTTCTTTCTCCTGGTTACAGCAGATGAATGGAATCATGATGCCGACGAGTGGCTTGGAATATATGTAAGCAAAAAGACAGCAAGGGAAGCCTATGATAGGGCAGTTGCATGGTGGAATGAAGAGCAGAAGCGGATGTCGGTTTCTACATCGCAAAGAGTTGCGATGTTTGAGTATATTGCTATGGATGACAGATTTAGGGAAGTTGGAACGAAAAAGAGCTAGACTGAAACGAGAAGGAGATTCTAAGTAATGGCAATTTATGTTATTGGAGATATTCATAATTCACTAAAAAAGAGAGATTTTATTCATGATTGTGCCAGTAGGACTAACATTCAGGAGGTGATTTTTATAGCTACATATGTTATTTCAGATATACATGGACAATACGATATGTTTATAGAGTTACTTGATAAGATTCAACTTCAGGATACGGACATGCTTTACATTTTAGGGGATATACTTGACAGGGGTCCCTATCCAATAAAGACACTTATGAAACTTATGGAAATGCCAAATGCAATATGCTTGGTGGGAAACCATGAACTTATGGCGTTAGAATGTCTGGAATTTTTGATGAAGGAAATTATAGAAATGTCCATAGAGGAATTGGATGAAAAAATGCTGGATAATCTTGTGACCTGACAATATAACGGAAGCAAATCAACAATTAATGAGTTTAGACAATTAGATTCAGAGACCAGGCGAGATGTGATAGATTTTATAAAGGATTTTCTGATATATGAAGAGATAGCGGTAAAATGGCAAAAACTATCTTCTGGTTCATGCAGGCTTAGGAAATTATTTGCCTGATAAGGACATAGAGGACTATTCTATTCACGAGATAATATGGACGATGGCGGACTATGATGTACAGTATTTTAAGGATACTTATGTTGTAACAGGACATACACTGACACAGACAATAAAAGATAATTTGCAGCCTGGCTATATTTATCGCAGAAACAATAATATAGCAATTGATTGTGGAGCAAGTACCATAAGTACATTTCTATCACAGTGGCAGATGGATTTTCTGAATCAGATATCAAGAATCAGCTCTATGGAAACAATCAATAGGGAAGCAGTTCAGATGACACTTTCAAATATTACACGAAAAACCATCACGAAGCTATTATTCAGAGGAGGAGTGGAATCAGGCGCAGGAGATTCTAAAAACAGATACAGGACAAACGAGAATGTATCTGAAACAGAAAGAATTAAGTTTGCAAGAAAATATGCTTTAAGCAGTATGTGCAAATGCGGTTTCTGTGGTACGAATCTGACAAGGCGTTCCCATCATCAGGACACACAGCATAAAAAGCCTGTGTGGAAGTGCAGAACAGCAACCAACAAAGGGATATAGAATTGTCCACACAGCAAGGCGATAGATGAGGTAATCATTGAAAATGCATTTGTGGAAATGTTTGGGCTTCTTGTGAAAAATTTTGATGATGTGCTTGAATCAGTTCTCTCTTCGATAGAAGAAACACTTTCAAAAGACGACAGCACCGAGAAGTTAAAACGCATTGAAAAGGATATTGCCAGTCTTGAGAAGAAAAGAAAGAAATTGACCGATATGTATCTCGATGATAAACTTACTAAAGAAGCTTATGATGATAAATACAGTGAGCTCAGCAAGAAGCTGGACAAATGTGAGGAAGAGAAAGCAATATTTGCTGACTGTACATTATCACAGAAAAACATTGCAGGTAAGATGAAGACTATCAGAGCAAAGCTGAAGGATGCAGATGTTCTTGACCAATTTGACAGAGTGGTATTTGAAAGCCTGGTCGAGAAGGTTATAGTTGGAGAGCAGGCAGAGGATGGCACAGTTGATCCATATAAGCTGACCTTTGTGTTAAAAGGTATGGATGAAAGAAGCATACCGGATGCGAGAGACAGATATATGAATCTTCATAAAGCAGTTTAGTCGATTAAAAATTAAGGTGACAAGATGAAAGACAACAAGCGTGAAATTAGCATTGTTCGTTCTTCAGCAGCAGAGTATCTTACATTTATAACTGCAACTGGAGAAAGCGATGTTAATGCTGTATATTTTGATGAAAATGTATGGCTTACCCAGAAAATGATGGGAGTATTATATAATGTTGGGACAAATACGATTAATTATCATTTAAAAAAAATATTTACGGATAGAGAAGTAGATGAGAATTCAGTTATTCGAAAATTTCGAATAACTGCCGCTGATGGAAAAACATATAATACCAATCATTATAATCTGAGTGCAATCATTGCGGTAGGAAATAAAGTGGATTCTCCGAGAGCTATCCAGTTCAGAAAGTGGGCAATTCATGGAGAAACCGCTGCAGAAACAATTTATCGCAGGGCAGATAGTGAAAAGGAAAATATGGGGTTGACAACATGGAAGGATGCTCCGGATGGTAAAATTCAAAGATTTGATGTGGTTATTGCGAAGAACTATCTGACAAAAGAAGAGTTATCTTCAATGGCAAGAATAGTCAATGCATACCTGGATTTAGCAGAGCTGAGGGCAGAGGAAGAAGTTCCGATGACTATGGAAGATTGGGCTGAACAGTTTGAAGGGATTTTAAGACTGAGTAAGAAAGAAATATTAACAAATGCAGGTAGTATATCTGCAAAGATAGCAGAAGAACATGCACTTACAGAGTTTGAAAAATATAGAGTAAAACAGGATAAGCTGTATCAAAGTGATTTTGACAAAATTCTGATAGGAGAAGTTGATGGCAATGAAGTAGATTATATTGACGATAACGTAAACAACAATGAGGAGCTTTAAAATGAGCAATAATTACGACTTGTTGAATGATAATGATATGTATTTTTTTTTCGGCTTACGAGACAGATGATATGTGTTTCAATAACGATATCGCCGTATGTGGCTGAGCATAATGATGGGATGAAGGTATTTAATCTGTATATTGCACAGATAAAGCAGAAGCAGGGAATTATAGAAAGAGAGAACTATAATAAGCCAAAATCTGAGAATGGCGGACAGCCGGAATGCCCAAAAGAAAAAGAAATAGCGATTGAAGATGCGTTGAAGTATTTTCAGATGATATAGGAGTGCAAATGCTATTGATAGGACATCAACCATAGAGGGTTGGTGTCTTTTTTGAGAAATCTAAAACATAGACTATCTTTTTATGTAGTCAGTTGTTATACATATTAGAATGGAATAAACGTTTATACATTACTGAAATGGGAAAGGAGGGCAACTTGAATGATTTCTTTTGATTCTACAAATGAAACAGGGCAATGAAAAGGCTTTTTGATAAATTTGTACGGAAATATTATGCAGAAATTCTGTCTTATTGCAGGTATCACTGTCTGGATCAGGCAGAAGCAGAAGATCTCACACAGGAAACCTTTCTTCGATTCATGGAAAATATTACATTTTATCAGCATATTGGGAAAGCAAAGAATTATCTGTATGTGATAGCAGGTAATTTATGTAAGAACTACGCAAAGAAATGGAAGGCAGAGAGTTTAGAGCAGGAAATATTGGAAAGAGTGCCGGTTTCGGATGGCGGTATCCTAAGGAAAGAAAAACGAATGGATGTGGAACAGGCACTTGGCAGGTTAACCCCAGAGTTAAGAGAAGTGATACTGTTAATTTATTTCGGAGACTGTAAGCTAAAAGAGGTAGCTGATATCTTACAAATTGGCTTGCCGCTAGTTAAGTACCGACATAAAAGGGCAAAAGAAGAATTAAAAAACTTTTAGGGAGAGGAGGAATCTGATGAATTTGGAAAAGATGATGCAAAACTATAAAACAAAAGCAAAAGTTATTCCAAGAGAAGAAAAGATTCTGGAAACGATTCAAAAATCTAAGGAAATTATGATGGAAGTTCAGTCTGAACATACGATGAGCTATGGAGAGTTTTTATTTTCTCAATTTCGGCTGATCCGAAAGAGATGGTGGATGTTGCAGGCAGCATTACTGATAGTGACATTTTTTCTCATGAATTATCTGGATGATAGCGAATATTTGATGAGAACAATAGGAACTTCCTCTGTCCTTTTTATCGTTATGATTATTCCAGAATTTTGGAGAAACAAAGAAAGTGATTCCTTACAGATTGAGGCAACGTGCCTATACTCCCTCAGACAGATCTATTCCGCACGAGTATTTTTGATAGGAGTGGCGGATGTATTTATGATAACGCTATTTATGCTCGTTTGCTGTGTGGGTATGAGAATGCATTTTATGGATATTTTGGTGCAGTTTTTGTTCCCAATGGTTGTTGCTGCCGGAATCTGCTTTGCAATGTTAAACAGCAGAGCTTTGAATGAAGCAGCATCCATGTTTGGTTGCTTTTTGTGGAGCGTGATCTGGTGGGTGGTTACAATGAATGATTTTATTTATACTAAGATTACATTTCCTGTATGGAGTATCTTATTTGGATTAGCAAGCTGTTTCCTGATTGGTGCTGTGTATAAGGTGGTACATGACTGCAATCGCTTATGTTGGACGATGGAGGGAAATCTATATGAAACTACAAATGGTTAATGTTACAAGAAAGTTTGGTGACTTTCGGGCAGTAGAGAACTTAAACCTGACGATAGAGAATGGAGTATATGGACTTTTAGGTGTGAATGGTGCAGGAAAGACAACGCTTATGCGAATGATCTGTACCCTTTTGCCACCTACAAGTGGACGGATTCTGTGCGATGGAAAGGATATTTTCAAAATGGATGGAGAATATCGGAATCTGCTTGGATACTTACCACAGGAGTTCGGATTCTATCCGGATTTCACAGTAAAAGACTATTTACTGTATATTGCCAGCTTAAAGGGTATTCAACCTATGGTTGCTGGCAAGCGGGTAAAGGAATTGCTTGCACAGGTTGGATTTACAAAGTCAGCAATAAAAAGATGAGGAAGCTGTCCGGCGGAATGAAACGTAGAGCAGGAATTGCCCAGGCAATGCTAAACAATCCCAAAATTCTTATTCTGGATGAGCCTACGGCTGGACTTGATCCAACAGAAAGGGTGCGTTTTCGGAATCTGATTAGTGAGCTGTCAGAGGATAGGATCGTTATTTTATCGACGCATATTGTTTCAGATGTAGAGTATATTGCCAATGAAATCTGGCTGATGAAGGACGGACAAATCATGCAGCAGGGAAATCTTGATCAGACACTTGCTTCTATGCAGGAAAAGGTATATGCGTGTGAAGTATCACAGGCAGATGCAACGAAGATGATGAAAAAATTTAAGGTGTCTAATATGAAAGCGGAAAAGTGGAATGGTGAACCTTCGTATTATTGCCAGTGAGCCACCGATTGCTGGAGCATCTGTGGTGGAGCCGACATTGGAGGACGTGTTCTTATATTATTTCGGTGAAAAGGGCGGTGAGATGGAATGATTAGATATGAAATTAAGAAAATCTTTTCTAAGAGTATCAGTAAAGTATCATTGGTCGTGTTGTTATTTTCACTTTTGATATCCTGCTATTTTGCAATCACAAATGTCAGTTTTTCGGATGAGCAGGGCAAATCTCATACAGGAATCGAAGCGGCAAAGAGTCTGCGGGAAGAAAAGCAGAAGTGGGAAGGTATTCTGGACGAAACAGCATTACAAGATGTCATGGATGAATATAAAAGATCAGTGAAGAATATCCAATTCGCCCTGGAGATGATTCTACTAACTTATTACATGATTCCAAGGTACAAGGGTTTTCGGAAATCAAGGACATGATTAATATGGGATTCTGCGAATTTAGAGATTTTAATTATTATCGCATTGATTCATTATCGAAAGAAGAAGTGGGACGGATCTATGAGAATCGTGGAAAGAGTTTGGAAAAATGGTTGAATTCCGAAGATGCCAATGGTTTATTCGATGAAGACGAGAAAGCATTTTTGATAGAGCAGTACAGTGAGATGAAAGCACCTTTATACTATGAGGACTATGATGGCTGGAAATCAGTACTGAGTTACGCTCAGACGATTATTATGCTCATTATGCTTGTGTCAGCATTCTTGGTGTCAGGTATCTTTTCCCATGAATTTAGTTGGAAATCAGATTCCATATTTTCTCAACAAAATTAGGAAGGAACAAGGGTACAAGATCTAAGATCATAGCAGGATTTATCGTGGTATCAGCTATCTACTTTATTGTAATATCGCTGTATTCACTTGTGGTATTGGGATGCCTTGGCTTCGGTGGTGGAGAAGTCATGATACAGACAGGCTTCTGGCATTGGAAATCCTTTTACAATATCACCTATATGCAGTTGTATTTGCTCACGGTAGTTGCCGGATATATTGGAACAGTATTTTGCCTGTTTCTGTCTATGCTTGTGTCAGCAAAGACGCATACAGCAGTTGTTGCAGTGACAATACCTTTTGCAATCCTGTTTTTACCGCTGTTCCTATCAAATTTCGACTTCTTATCGGGAATATTAGGTGTGTTCCCAGACCGCTTGCTGCAGATCAATGAGATTATCAATACATTTGATTTATATCATATAGGCGGTAAGATTGTCGGCTCGATACCAATCATGCTGGTCATTTATCCAATCCTATGTGTTTTGATGGTGCCACTCATGTATCATGTTTATCATAAAACGGAGATTAAGTAGATGAAAAAGGAAAAAGAGTTTTCTGAAAAAAG